>Ga0208127_1000984_pt1 | contig 14550 bp, 11 predicted proteins | sample ETNtaG_6_FD_185751 | JGI IMG/M metagenome (GOLD analysis project Ga0208127, IMG submission 185751) | Marine microbial and viral communities from oxygen minimum zone, Eastern Pacific Ocean - ETNP201306SV45 (SPAdes) (version 2) | ecosystem: Environmental > Aquatic > Marine > Oceanic ...
TTATATTTAGGCATTGTTAGGGCTGCGGACATAAGGCAAACATCCATGCCTTCATGAGTGGTTTCTGATAAAAATGCACTGTAAACCCCATCAACCAATACAATTTTGTACGTGTCTACATCGTGTAATATGTAGCGATGTACGTCGCTTAGGGTAAGCTCTTTTGTTTTTTTAGGAAACACACTAAAATCTGTTTTAACCAATGCGTTGAGAGAGGTGTATTTCCACTCTTCCATTTTTTTGGTAGGGAATCCTTGTTGCTCAAAAGTATCTATAGCATTGGCACGTAATTGTGCCACACTAGCATGCGCACCAGGTTCAGAAGCCATGGCGACATAAGAAGCAACCAATTTGTCTTTAAGTCCCATATCAGATGGCTTGTTTAATCCAGTCGTAACCTTTTTCTTCAAGTTCTAGGGCCAACTCTTTGGTTCCCGACTTTACAATTTTACCCTCATGTAGAACATGAACAAAGTCTGGAACGATGTAGTCCAACAGTCGTTGATAGTGTGTGATGACTATGATGGCATTGTCTTTACTGCGTAAGGTATTAACACCGTTGGCAACCACTCTAAGGGCATCGATGTCTAGGCCCGAGTCGGTTTCGTCAAGAATAGCCAGTTTAGGTTCTAACATGGCCATTTGAAATATTTCATTTCTTTTTTTCTCTCCACCTGAGAAGCCGTCATTGAGCGAACGAGACAAAAAATGAGTGTCTATACCAAGCAACTTAGCTTTTTCTTTGATTTTTTTGAGCATCACGTTGGCTGGCATTTCGTCCAATCCTTGTGCCTTACGCGTTTCGTTGATGGCGGTTTTGATAAAGTTTGTGACCGTTACACCCGGTATTTCTACAGGATATTGGAAAGATAAAAACACCCCAAGATGTGCACGCTCATCAGCACTTAATTCGCCAATATCAGTTCCTTGAAACAAAACATTTCCTTTTGTGACTTCGTAGTCCTCATGTCCAGCAATGACCGTAGAAAGGGTACTTTTCCCAGATCCGTTGGGCCCCATAATGGCATGTACTTCTCCAGCTTTGACATCTAAATGGATGCCGTTGAGAATTTTTTTGCCCTCTACTTGGGCGTGTAGGTTGTCGATACTTAACATATATTATTCTGTTCGGATTTGAATCATTTGATTTTCGATGACAGAGGAGGGTGCTACGGAGTCAATTTCGACCACACGCACTATTTTACTCCATCCATCGGAGTTTGGATTATCGCTAATAACCCCTTTAACATACACTTGAACCATGTCAAAACTGTCTTTTTGAATGGGTACGGTTTGCGCATGAAGTTCGTGGAGCATATCGTCTATGACCACGCCATAAATTTCACTACCTGTATTAAGAACTGCAGCCCCGCTGTAGAACAAAAACTCCCCCGAAACGATTTCGGGTTTTTCTTTGGGAGGTGTTGAGCAAGCAGCCACGCTTATCAACAACAGTAAAAAATATAATTGGTTTTTCATTGTATTTGGGTTTATGTTATCCTACGGATCCTTCTAAGGAAATTTCTAGTAATTTTTGTGCCTCCACTGCAAATTCCATCGGCAGTTTATTAAGAACCTCTTTACTAAATCCATTTACGATAAGAGCAATCGCTTTTTCAGTATCTATACCTCTTTGGTTGCAGTAAAAAATTTGGTCTTCTCCGATTTTACTAGTAGTGGCCTCATGTTCAATTTGCGCACTTTTATTTTTAGCTTCTATATATGGGAAGGTATGCGCCCCACAGAGATTTCCCATAAGCAACGAGTCACATTGCGAGAAATTCCGTGCGTCTTCAGCTCTAGGGCTGATTTGAACCAATCCTCGGTAGCTGTTCTGAGAGGTTCCCGCAGAAATTCCTTTGGATATAATGGTGCTTTTGGTCCGCTTACCCAAATGAATCATCTTAGTGCCCGTATCTGCTTGTTGGTGGTTGTTGGTTACAGCGATGGAGTAAAATTCACCAATGCTGTCATCTCCTTTCAAAATACAAGAAGGATATTTCCAAGTTACGGCAGATCCAGTCTCTACTTGGGTCCATGAAATTTTTGATTTGTTATGGCATATGCCACGCTTGGTTACAAAGTTGAAAACGCCTCCTTTACCGTCTTTGTCTCCAGGAAACCAATTTTGAACGGTAGAGTATTTAATTTCGGCTTGATCGTGAGCAATCAGCTCAACTACAGCAGCATGTAATTGATTTTCATCCCGGGCAGGTGCTGTACAACCTTCTAAATAGCTCACATAGCTGCCTTCATCTGCAATCACCAAAGTTCGTTCAAACTGTCCAGTCCCGGCTTGATTTATTCGGAAATAAGTAGAAAGTTCCATAGGGCAATGAACCCCTTTGGGAATATAACAAAACGATCCGTCAGAAAACACCGCCGAGTTTAAAGCCGCATAATAATTGTCGGTTCGCGGCACCACTGTGCCAATGTATTTACGCACCAGTTCAGGGTATTCTTTGATGGCCTCAGAAATCGAACAAAAAATAATCCCTTTTTCTGCCAGTGTGTCTTTAAAAGTTGTTGCAACAGACACCGAATCCATCACAATATCTACGGCTACTCCAGCCAATTTTTTTTGTTCTTCGATGGAGATCCCTAATCGCTCAAAAGTATTTAACAGCTCTGGATCAACTTCGTCTAAGCTATTGTATTTGGGCGCAGTTTTGGGTGCTGAATAATATGAAATCGCCTGAAAATCAGGTTTAGGATATTCTACATTCGCCCAGTCGGGCTCTTGCATATTGCTCCAAGTACGATAGGCGTCCAATCGCCACTCGGTCATCCAAGTGGGCTCATTTTTACGCTTTGAGATGGCTTTTACAATCTCTTCATTGAGCCCCACCGGAAAGGTGTCTGATTCAATGTCAGTGTAAAAACCATATTCGTACTCTTTTGTTTCGAGCTCTTTTTTTAATTCTTCTTCTGTATAGGCCATAGCAATAATTTAGAGCGAAAAACTTTCTCCGCAACCGCAGGTACGATTGGCATTTGGGTTGTTAAACACAAATCCCTTCCCATTCAGACCACCCGAATACTCTAAGGTGGTTCCCACTAGATAAAGAAAACTTTTCTTATCCACCACAATCTTGACCTCATTGTCCTTGAAAACCTTGTCTTCTGATCCAACCTCTCTATCAAAGGCCAGATCGTAAGACAAACCTGAACAACCGCCACTCTTTACTCCTACACGCACGAAATCTTGTGCGGCATCAAAGCCGTCGGCTTGCATTAAGCGCGACACTTGTTGTTTTGCAGATTCAGAAACCTTAATCATGGTTAATATAGATTTTGTCTAAATAAAGTGCAAATATACGGATTTTTAAGCTGTTAGAGCGATTAGGAAATCTGTGTAAAAATCAATTTAAATCCCCATTTTTCATATCTGAATCCCTCAAAACCCCAATTGGCTTTTAAAAAGAAGTTGATCATATTTCAAATATGATCATTGTTACTTCACTACGAATGATTTTGCATTCAAAAAATAGCATGTAATTTTGCAAGATGTTTGACAATAAAAACCAAGCCAAAACGCCCTTATCTGACTTGGGCGAATTTGCACTTATTGATTTACTCACCAAAGACTTTCCAATTCAACAAGTTTCTACCGTTAAGGGTGTGGGAGATGATGCCGCTGTTTTAAAGCACCCTAATGAAAACACACTGGTTTCTACAGACATGTTGGTTGAAGGTGTTCACTTCGACTTAGCCTATATGCCCTTAAAACATTTAGGTTATAAAGCGGTGATGGTTAATCTGTCAGACATATATGCTATGAACGGAACAGCGACTCAAATTACCGTGAGCATTGCGGTTTCGAATCGCTTTCCCAAAGAAGCAATAGAAGAACTTTATGCAGGCATATATTTGGCTTGTAAAAATTATAAGGTGGATTTGGTTGGCGGAGACACAACAAGTTCCACAACGGGTCTTATCATTAGTATAACCGCTTTGGGCACCACCCAAAAACCTATCTATCGCAAAGGCGCTTCACCTAACGACCTTTTGGTCGTAAGTGGTGATTTAGGCGCTGCCTATATGGGATTGCAGGTGTTAGAAAGAGAAAAAGAAGTTTTTAAGGCCAACCCGAACAACCAACCCGACTTGGATGCATACACTTATTTAATTGAGCGTCAATTGAAACCGGAAGCTCGGAAAGACATTCCAGAATTACTCACCCAACTCGAAGTGATGCCCACATCTATGATAGACATCAGTGATGGTTTGTCTTCCGAAATATTACACTTATGTAAACATTCAGAAGTGGGCTGTGACTTGTATGAAGATAAAATTCCATTGGATCCCCAATTTATCTCAGTTTGTGAGGAATTTAACCTAGACAGTACAACGATTGCTTTGGCTGGAGGAGAGGATTACGAGTTGTTATTTACCATCAATCAGGATGACTACAACAAAATCAAAGGCAACCCCAGCCTAACTGTCATTGGTCATATAACCGATGCTGCTTCGGGGGCTCATATCATCACAAGAGGGGGCGAGAAAATCGCGTTGCAAGCTCAGGGGTGGAAGTCGTTCTAGGAATTCATTAGGGTTTCAATCTCTTCGGCATCTATCGGAATATTTTTCATCAGATTGAGCGGAGATCCTTTTTCTTGTACAACCACATCATCCTCTAAGCGAATACCAAAACCTTCTTCCGGAATATATATTCCAGGCTCGACCGTAAATACCATATTGGGCTTCATGGGTTGATCGAGCAGACCATAATCGTGTGTGTCTAGACCTAAGTGATGCGATGTGCCGTGCATAAAGTATTTTTTATAAGCGGGTTTTTCTTTGGTTTGGTTTTGCACGTCTGCTTTGTCTAGCAAGCCCAATCCTAAAAGTTCATCGGTCATGATTTTACCTACCTCGATGTGAAAGTCTTTCCACAAGGTTCCTGGAACAAGGAGTTGGGTAGCTTTGTTTTTAACTCTTAAAACCGCATCATACACGGCTCTCTGTCTTTTATTGAAACGTCCCGAAACAGGAATGGTACGTGTCATATCGCTTGAATAGTTGGCATACTCTGCAGCTACGTCCATGAGCAACAAATCACCCTCTTGGCATTGTTGGTTGTTCTGAATATAGTGCAGAACATTGGCATTGACACCTGAGGCGATGATGGGCGTGTATGCAAAACCTTTTGAACGGTTTCGGAGAAATTCATGGGCATACTCGGCTTCGATTTCGTATTCCCATACGCCAGGTTTGACAAAACCCAACACCCTTCTGAATCCTTTTTCGGTAATATCACAGGCGTGCTGAATGCGTGCGATTTCCTCAGCATCTTTGACCGATCGCAAGCCTTGCAATATAAAATTGCTCTTTTCGTATTGGTGACTGGGAAATTCTTTTTGACACCACTCAATAAAGCGATCTTCTCGTGTTTGGGTTTCCACTTGGGCACGATAATGTTCATTGGTGTTGATGTATATGTGTTTGCACTGACTTACGAGGGATTTAAATACGTCCTCAAAATCTTGAATCCAGTGTACAGTATGTACCCCTGATACCTCGGTGGCCTCTTTTTTGTTTAGCTTAGCTCCTTCCCAAACAGCAATATGGGCGTTGGTTTCACGAACAAAAAGCAGTTCGCGTTGCGATGGGTCTTTGGCGTCTGGGCAAAGCACCAAAATGGTTTCCTCTTGATCGACTCCGCTGAGATAAAACAAATCACGATGCTGTTCAAAAGGCAAAGTACTGTCGGCACTAATGGGATAGATGTCATTGGCATTGAAAACCGCTATGCTATTGGGCTTGAGTTGGGCCGCAAAGCGTTTTCTGTTTTCGACAAATAAAGATGAGGGAAAAGGCGCGTACTTCATAGACTCGTAGGGATTTAGAGTAAAGGTATCAAAATTCGAAAAATAAGATTAACTTAAACAACTTAATATTATCTTTTTGGCATGAATAAATGGTTTTTTTCATTGTGGGTAGCAACAACAATTTTTGCCCAAGAAGCTCCCTCTTTAGTGTCTCAAACCCCAGTAGTCAATATCGGCCCGAGTGTGATGAGCGGTCGGGTGACGGATTTGGCGGTTAACCCAGACGCCCCTCATGAGTTTTATGTAGCCTATGCCTCTGGAGGTCTGTGGTATACAGATAACAATGGAACAACTTTTACCCCCGTAATGGATAACAGCCCTACCCAAAATATTGGAGACATTGCGGTTGATTGGAAAAACAACACACTCTGGGTGGGAACCGGCGAAAACAATGCTTCCCGATCGTCTTACGCAGGTATCGGACTCCTAAAATCTGAAGATGGAGGCAGATCATGGCAGCTTACCGGACTAGAAGATGCCCATCACTTTGGAAAAATCGAAATCAACCCCAACAATCCCAACGAAGTTGTTGTTGGGGTTACGGGACACCTGTATACGCCCAATACCCAACGCGGTGTTTTTAAAACCCAAGACGGTGGTCAGACTTGGGAACAAACCTTGTTTATCAATGAAAGCACAGGAATTATTGACATCAGTGTATCGCCAGAAAACTTTGACATCATGTATGCTGCAGCATGGCAAAAAGACCGAAAGGCCTGGAATTTCACAGGTAGCGGTTTGGCTTCGGGTATTTATAAAAGCACAGACGCGGGAGATAGTTGGACATTGATCTCAACCCCCACATCGGGTTTCCCACAGGGAGATGGAGTAGGACGTATTGGCTTAGCAGCTTATGGTAATGATGAAATCTATGCCATTTTAGACAATCAAAACCGCCGACCTGCAGAAAAAGACCCATCAGATCAAGGTCTAAAAAAAGAAGATTTTAAGACCCTATCGTTAGAAGGTTTTTTTGCTGTTAATGACAGTTTACTTGAAGACTATTTACGCAACAATAGATTTCCCAAGAAATATACAGCCGAGTCTGTTAAAAAAGAGGTAAAGTTGGGTAAAGTAACACCTGCTGATTTGGCCCTTTATTTAGAAGATGCGAACAGTCAACTTTTCGACACCCCAGTTATTGGTGCCGAAGTTTACCGAAGCAGGGATGGAGGTCTTAGTTGGACAAAAACTCATAATGACTACCTAGACGATGTTTATTTTAGCTATGGCTATTATTTTGGACAAATTCATGTAAGCCCAAAGAACAAGGAAGTCATTTATATCTACGGGGTACCATTTTTAAAATCCAATGACGGCGGCAAAACTTATACAGACATCAACGCGTCTAACTTGCATGTAGATCATCATGCTTTGTGGATCAACCCAAACAACCCGGATCATCTTATAAACGGAAACGATGGCGGAGTAAACATTAGTTACGATGCGGGTGAAAACTGGATCAAAAATAACGAGCCTTCTGTTGGTCAATTCTATACAGTCTACGCCGATCGCCAAGACCCTTATCACATTTATGGCGGATTGCAAGACAATGGGGTTTGGGTGGCAGCACATACTACCGTTGAAAGCCCCGCTTGGCACCAAACGGGTCATAACAATTGGACCTCTATAATGGGTGGGGACGGAATGTATATTCAGGTTGACAACCGCAATACAGACATTGTTTTCACTGGTTACCAGTTTGGAAATTATTTTCGCATTGACAGAGCGGCTAATAAAAGAACCAATATCCAACCCAAACACCAATTGGGTGAATCGCCCCTTCGGTTCAATTGGCAGACTCCCATACTGCTATCATCTCATAATCAAGACATTTTGTATATGGGGAGCAACAAACTACACCGCTCTATGAATCAAGGTGATGAATGGACGACTCTTTCTAATGATCTGACCCAAGGCGGCAAACAAGGAAATGTACCCTATGGAACCATCACAACCTTAGATGAGTCTTCCTTTAAATTTGGGACGCTGGTCGTGGGCACCGATGATGGGTATGTTCAGCTTTCACAAGACGGTGGAGCCTCTTGGAAACGCATTAGCGACTCGCTTCCACAAAATTTATGGGTGAGCCGTGTACAATTTTCTGCTCATGACCCCAGTCACATCTATGTGGCACTCAACGGATACCGAAACGATGATTTTCGCCCCTATCTGTATGTCAGTAAGGACATGGGAACCACCTGGACGGCTTTGAACGGAAATTTACCTCCATCTCCAATCAATGTGATAAAAGAAGACCCAACAAACCCCAACATATTGTATGTAGGCGCCGACAACGCTGCTTATGTATCCATAGATGGTGGCGCACAATGGCACGCTTTTAAAGACTCTTTGCCTCATGTAGCGGTGCATGACTTGGTGATTCAGCCCGACAAAAACCACTTGTTATTAGGTACGCATGGACGATCGATCTACAAAGTGGATCTGCAACACATTCAACAATTACCTGAAGTAATTGGAAAATCACTTCATTTATTTCCCATCAGCGACATTGACCACAACGATCGTTGGGGACAAATCCGAAATGTGTGGTCTGAACCGCTTAAACCCAAACAAACCTTTGTGGTCTTTTCTGATCAAGAAAAAAGCATCGATATGCACATCGCTACAAAAAAAGGGGTGGAGGTCTATCGCACTTCACTTGATCTTCAAATTGGGCTCAATTATTTGACTTATGATCTTACAATTCACGAAGAAAATATCCGAGCCTTTCAACGCAAACATCGAGAAGTTCAAATGGCTGATGATGGATTGTATTACTTGCCGAAAGGAAGTTACCATTTGCACCTAAGCGGTATCTATGCTGAATTCAAGATTGAATAAGGCCTCATTTTGTTTAACATTCCCTCCTTTTTTTTAGTTTTTCAGCCCAAAAACCTCAACAAAACGCTATTTAGAATTTTTCCAAACCAAAAAGGCTATATTATTCTTGGTCAACAAGTTGCCAGCACCTAATTTTGCTTATTAAACCAAACAAAAAATCTATGGGTGCTGCACGCCTCAGTTCCATTATCCGCAAAGTAGCTATGGCTCTTTCAGGCTTGTTTTTGATTGTCTTTTTGCTTCAGCATTTTGCAATCAACCTGACATCAGTTTTTAGCGAATCGCTGTTTAACGAACTTTCTCATTTTATGGGAACCAATCCGCTGGTGCAATTTGCTTTACAGCCAGTATTGATTTTTGGAGTCATGTTTCATTTTATTATGGGATTTGTCTTGGAATGGCAAAACAAGCGCGCACGTGCTGTGAGTTATGCCAGCTACAAAGGAAGCGCCAACGCAAGTTGGATGTCACGTAATATGCTTGTATCAGGTGCGGTTGTTTTATCTTTTTTAGGATTGCATTTTTACGACTTTTGGGTTCCAGAAATAAACTACAAATACATTGAGTTTCTTCCAGAAGACCCCAACAGATATTACGAAGAATTGGTACACAAGTTTGAAGACCCCATACGTGTGGGTCTGTACGTGGTGTCTTTTGTTTTCCTTGCCTTGCACTTGTTACATGGTTTTTCTTCAGCTTTCCAATCTTTGGGGGTTAACAACAAATACACCCCAACCATCAAAGGATTTGGGAAATTGTATGCCATTGCCATTCCTTTAGGTTTTGCTGGCATCGCAATCTTTCATTACTTAAATCATTAATATGGCCCAGTTAGACGCAAAAATTCCACAAGGACCACTTGCCGATAAGTGGACAAAACATAAAAACGATATTCGCTTGGTCAGCCCAGCCAACAAACGCCTAATCGACGTGATTGTCGTCGGAACGGGATTGGCAGGAGGGTCTGCAGCGGCAACCTTAGCGGAGCTTGGTTATAACGTCAAAGCTTTTTGCTTTCAAGATTCTCCACGACGCGCACACTCGATTGCTGCTCAAGGGGGGATCAACGCAGCTAAAAATTATCAAGGAGACGGAGATTCTGTCCATCGCTTGTTTTATGACACCATCAAAGGGGGCGATTACCGTTCACGAGAAGCCAACGTGCATCGACTTGCGGAGGTATCGACCAACATCATAGACCAATGTGTAGCACAAGGGGTTCCTTTTGCAAGAGATTATGGAGGACTGCTAGATAACCGTTCATTTGGAGGGGTATTGGTTTCTCGAACATTCTACGCCAAAGGCCAAACGGGTCAGCAGTTGTTATTGGGCGCCTATTCAGCGATGAATCGTCAAATAGGTCGTGGTAAAATCAAGATGTACAGCCGTCATGAAATGATGGACTTGGTAGTAGTCGATGGCAAAGCTCGAGGAATCATCACCCGAAACTTGGTTACTGGTGAGATTGAGCGCCATGCAGCTCATGCCGTTGTCATTGCTTCTGGAGGCTATGGAAATTTATTTTTCCTCTCAACGAATGCAATGGGTAGCAATGTGTCTGCTGCTTGGAAAATTCATAAAAAAGGGGCGCATTTTGCCAACCCCTGCTTTACGCAAATCCACCCAACATGTATACCCGTTTCGGGAGACCATCAATCGAAACTTACCCTGATGTCCGAATCACTACGTAATGACGGACGTATATGGGTGCCTAAAAAGAAAGAAGATGCTCAGGCCATCAGAGAAGGTCGACTGAAACCCACTGATTTGGCAGAGGATGAGCGTGACTATTATTTGGAGCGACGCTATCCTGCCTTTGGGAATTTGGTCCCTAGAGATGTTGCTTCTCGAGCGGCCAAAGAACGTTGCGATGCAGGATATGGAGTCAACAAAACAGGCGAAGCAGTGTTCTTAGACTTTGCCGCTTCCATTGAGCGTTATGGCAAAGAAGAAGCTCACGTAAAAGGGCTAGACGAAAACGATCTTGCACTTGTACAGAAATTGGGGAAAGCGATTGTCAAAGCTAAGTATGGCAATCTATTTCAGATGTATGAAAAAATCGTTGATCAGAACCCTTACGAGACACCAATGATGATTTACCCAGCCGTTCACTACACCATGGGAGGTGTGTGGGTTGACTACAATTTGATGACCACGGTTCCAGGTTGTTTTGCCATTGGAGAAGCCAATTTTTCTGACCATGGCGCCAACCGTTTAGGAGCATCGGCATTGATGCAAGGCTTAGCAGATGGTTATTTTGTATTACCCTATACTATTGGAGATTATTTGGCGGATGACATTCGTACCGGGCCCATCTCTACAGATGCGCCAGAGTTTGAAGCGGCAGAAAAGGAAGTACGTCAAAAAATAGAAGCCTTGATGAACAACAAAGGCGACAAGACCGTTGACGATTATCACAGAAAACTAGGTAAAATTATCTGGAACAAATGCGGAATGTCACGCAACGAAGACGAACTTAAGGAAGCCATAAAAGAAGTACGGGCATTACGTGAAGATTTTTATAAAAATGTGACAGTTCCTGGGACTGCGGATTCATTTAATGAGTCGTTGGCCAAGGCTTTAAGAGTTGCTGATTTTCTAGAACTAGGAGAGTTATTTGCCAAAGACGCCTTGGAGCGTACAGAGTCGTGTGGGGGGCATTTTAGAGAGGAATCTCAAACTCCAGAAGGTGAAGCATTGCGTGATGATAACGATTTTGCTTTTGTTTCTGCTTGGGAATACACAGGAGATCCGGGCAAAGCAAAGCTTCACAAAGAGGCGCTGACTTTTGAAAATGTGGAACTCAAAACCCGATCGTATAAATAGGTTTAAAAAAATAGGATGATGAAATTGAATTTAAAAATTTGGCGTCAAGCCCATGCAACCGCAAAAGGAAGCATGCAGACCTATCAAATTGAAGACGTATCTCCTGACATGTCCTTTTTGGAAATGATGGACGTCCTTAACGAACAACTTATTGCAAAAGGCATTGAACCTGTGGCTTTCGATCACGATTGTCGCGAAGGAATTTGTGGTTCTTGTTCTATGTTCATCAATGGGGAAGCTCATGGCCCTGATCGTTTGGTTACCACATGTCAGCTCCATATGCGTAAGTTTAAAGATGGTGACACCATCTACATTGAGCCTTTCCGTGCCAAAGCCTTTCCAGTAATCAAAGACTTAGTGGTAGATCGAACCGCTTTTGATCGTGTCCAACACGCAGGGGGCTTTGTTTCGGTAAATACATCAGGTAACACCCAAGATGCCAATGCCATCCCTATTGAAAAAGCAGATGCAGACAAGGCTTTCGATGCGGCAACTTGTATAGGTTGCGGCGCCTGTGTAGCCACTTGCAAAAATGCTTCCGCCATGTTGTTTGTGTCGGCCAAAGTTTCACAATATGCTTTGTTGCCTCAAGGTCAAGTAGAGGCTACCGACCGCGTGCTTAATATGGTCAAGCAAATGGATGAAGAGGGCTTTGGGAATTGCACCAACACGGGTGCATGTGAGGTCGAATGTCCTAAGGGGATATCTTTGGAAAACATTGCCCGAATGAACCGAGAATACCTTTCAGCTAATATTAAGGGCTAACCTTCATTTTTCTTAAAGCTTTATTGGGCTTTTTTTGTGATATTAAAGACTGTTTGAAATCTTTATCTTTATGAGATGAATGGTCTAAGCCTTTTCCTTGTCCAATCCGATTTAGTTTGGCATGACCCCGAAGCCAATCGGCGCATCTTTGAAGATTTGATGAACAAATCCGAAGAAGAAATCAATCTTTTTGTATTGCCTGAAACTTTTGCTACGGGCTTTACCATGACCCCAAACGAAGTGGCAGAGCCCTCTGACGGACCTACTGTGCAATGGATGCTCACCCAAGCACATCAACGGAAAGCAGCTATCTGTGGAAGTTTGGCCATAAGGGAAGCGAATGATTACTTCAATCGGTTCTATTTTGCCCACCCCGATGGCCAATTAGACACTTATGACAAATACCACCCCTATACCCCCTCAGGAGAGGCAAGGGTTTACACTCGAGGTACTCAAATTAAAACCATTGAATTTCGAGGATGGCGGATTCGACCTATTGTTTGTTATGATTTAAGATTTCCTGTTTTTACTCGCAATACAGACCCATACGATTTGCTGCTATGTGTCGCCAATTGGCCCCAAACTCGTATTCAAGCGTGGAATGCATTGTTGCGTGCTCGTGCCATTGAAAATATGGCTTTTTCTGTCGGCGTCAATCGAACAGGTAAGGATGCATATCGCATTCAATACACTGGAGCATCTGCTGTCTACGATATGTTAGGCAATGAAATGTTGTATTTAAACACCAATACGACTCAAGGACAGGTCACTTTGGACAAGCAACGACTATATGACACTCGAAAGAAGCTACCTTTTCTAGAGGATAGAGATGATTTTATTTTAAAATAAAACGTTCTTGCAGCTCCCAATTGGCGCGTACGTCCAATAATGGCTCGTAATGGTACACTGGCTCTGGAAGGCGCCTTTCTAAATAACGCCCAGAATCCCAAACTCCATTTTGATTTTCATCGACAATCACACGTAAGTAGTACTTGTTGGGCTTTAGCAATAAAAAAGGATATTGACGCTGAGGTTCGGTAACATACAGACTGCGCACAACATTTTCTTTTTCGTCGGTTAGTTGAATGATGATTGGATAGCTAGGGACATCAAAGACCTGTAAATAGAGCCCACCAAAGTCTGTACGACTTCCTGTTTTGAATGTGTATTTTAAAGTATCGTGAGTGGTTTCAAAAAAATCGGAAATGGCTCCTGGGAGCAACTCGAGTTGGTAGTTATCATTGGGCAACATTTCAAATTCAACCCTTAGGTCGTGAGGATTCTCTACAAGGACTTCAAAAGGAACAGGTACGGTGTCTTTGTCAAACAATTTTATCAAGCGGTTGTCGATCTTATCAATGGGCGTATTGGTCGTTATGCGCAACGAATCTGCTAGGTTGATACGTCCATTATGAGACGGGCTAAGGGTCAAGGAATCCAATACTTCGGGTCGTAAACGATGTACCACTTCTTTAACGAGGGTATCGCGTTTGAGCTCAAACAGTAGTGAATCTACAACAAGATTTTTATACCAGAAATACAGTGTATCGGTTTCTTTGTCATAGCTGATGGTGGTTTTTATACTGTCAGGCAAAGGGGTGATGAGTTCAACATCAATCCCTTCTGGATCTCCAACATACCCAAACCCGATGCGATTTTGCCCAGCTTGAAAGCTTCTTCCAAATGAAAAATCAGCTTTTTCCAAAAACAAGTCTAGGTGAAAAAGACTGTCAGTTGGAAGTTCAATAAAAGAGCTAGAAAAGGCGATTTTATCGACTTGTTGATCAAAGGTATAGTTATTGGCTACATCCTTTTGAGCGACCAACAAATATTGCCCAGCTTTGGCATTGGCAATTTCAAAAAAAGCCAGGCTATCCAAGGTGTTGGTGAGATAGGTAGGTTGTTTTTTGTAGATGATGGAGTCTGTATAAGTACTGTCAACAGCATAAAGCATGACCGATACAAAATTGTCGGTCTCTCTGCCGAATGCATCTCCTATGGTGCCCCTAACCGCCAGAGAATCCACGTATTCTCCAGTAGAAAAGACATATTTAAAATACGGATAAGGATTGCCTTCGTTGTTGTCTACGATGCTTTGGCCAAAATTAAAGCTATAAGTAGTGTTGCCTTGCAGGGTGTCGTTTAAATCAATCTGTATGTACTTTGCGGCACTTCCTTGCGGTGTAATATTGTATGCAGAGTTAGGTAGTGGAGGAGATATAATAAGCTGCTCTTTGAGCTTGTTGAACTTGATATACTCATCAAAATAGAGCCTGATGCGTGT
>Ga0208127_1000985_pt1 | contig 14541 bp, 14 predicted proteins | sample ETNtaG_6_FD_185751 | JGI IMG/M metagenome (GOLD analysis project Ga0208127, IMG submission 185751) | Marine microbial and viral communities from oxygen minimum zone, Eastern Pacific Ocean - ETNP201306SV45 (SPAdes) (version 2) | ecosystem: Environmental > Aquatic > Marine > Oceanic ...
GAGGGTTTTATGCAGTGGCTGGACTTTAGCCAAAATGTTGAAGACTTTGACTGTGGAAAGATAGTAAACCAAGGCAGTCTCAAACAACTTAATGAAGCTGAAATAGCAGCATACAATGCTCCATTTCCTGATGATTCATACAAAGCAGGACCAAGAGTTTTTCCTACTTTAGTTCCAATCACTAAAGAACATCCCCAAGTTCAAGAAAATATAGAGGCTTGGCAAGTGCTTAGTAGCTTTGACAAACCTACCATCACTCTTTTTGGTGAGCATGATATGGCTTTTATAGGCGGAGAAAAATTCTTTATAGAAAAGATTCCTGGTGCTAAAGATATGCATCACCAAATAATTGATGCAGGACATTTTTCTCAAGAAAATCAGCCAGAGCTAATTGCAAAAACAATCCTATCAATCTAGGTAAGATAATATATAATTCTTCTACCCCGGGGATGTGATGGAACTGGTAGACATGCTTGGCTTAGAACCAAGTGCCGCAAGGCGTGGGGGTTCGACTCCCTCCATCCCTACCAATTTGTAATATAATAAAATCATGGATAAATTATTTAATATTCTTACCTATGTAATAGGTTTTCTTTTCTTATTGATGGGCCTTCAGTGGTTGGTTGATCCAACTTCAGCTGCAGCAGGTTTAGGTATGAGCTTGCTCTCTGGTCACGGCCTCAGTACGCAAATTGGAGATCTTGCAAGTTTCTTTCTTGTTGTTGGTGTTTTCACCCTTTGTGCAGCTGTCAAAAAGGACAAAGTTTGGTTATATACGCCAATTGCCTTATTTAGCTTTGCAGCTGTTTCAAGATTGATTGCATTTGTATTTCATGATGCAGCTTTATCAACTGACAAAATCTTAGTCGAATTGGTATTAGCGGGATTTTTGCTCTTTTTAGTTAAACGAAAAGAAGACAGTTTTTCCTAACCAATGGAAAAAATAGGAATTTTTGGAAAGAAAAATTCTGTCGTAAAGTACAATTTGGATACTCATGAGTCTTTGTGGGTTGCAGATTTACCTCACGGACAAACCCCAAAAGCCATAGCTCAATATGAGGATTTTCTCCTTGTAATCCACCAAAATTGGGCAGGCACAAAAAACATAAGCTGTTTTAGCGAAAGCTCAGGTAATTTATTGTGGAGATATCGTTATGATTTTCTATGTGGTTGGAATATTTATTTTCAGCCAATCTTTATTGGAAAGGATTTAATTTTTAAATCTGGGGCAGTGGATTTCACAAAACTTTGTTGTGAGACAGGAAGAATAATTTATAAGAAAAGCATAAAGCAAAAGAAACTTTTCTCCTTTGAAAAATTTGAGATTATTTATGTTGGCGAGACTTTAATAGCCTTTTCTAACAAAGAAATAAGAAAAATTGATATTGCATCAGGCCAAAGCGAGATAGATCATGAGCTTACTAAAAAATTTAATGTAAATGGTGTAACAGCATACCTTGGTAATGGAGTTTCTTTTGTTTCTTCAATTTCTTCATTGAATCAACAACTTGAAGATGAAGCAGCCGCAGCATCAACCACTACTCCAGCAGGCTAAGCTTATTAGCATTTTAGCTGTTGATTGATATAATTTTTTCATGGAAACAAAAATACCTCCGCCAATAGTAACTCTTATCTTTATTTTTTTAATAGCTTTTTCAAATAGGCTTGTCGAACCTTTTAGTTTTGAATATCAAACACCTCTTGGAGTTTTGATAATTATTGGAGGTTTGTCGATTTTGATTTCAGCAGCCAGGGTCTTTAAGCAGCTAGAAACTACTATTAATCCAATGCAACCTTCACAAGCTTCAAAACTTGCCATCATAGGCCCTTTTAAATATACCCGTAATCCAATGTATCTAGGAATGAGCATAATGTTAATGGGTTTTGGATTAATCTTTGGCGCCAAGCTTACAATTTGTTTAGTGGCACTGTTTGTGCTTTATATAACTTTTTTCCAAATAATGCCTGAAGAGCGTGCAATGCATGAAAAATTCACTGACTGGGAAGATTATTGCTCAAAAGTTAGAAGGTGGTTATAAAAAATGAGCTCGGGATATGTTTTATCAGATGAAGTTCTCGATCATAAAATTAATGGGCCTGCTTATCCAAAGAAGTCTTCCTATAAGGCTGAAAGATCCCTCAATGACTTAGACCTTTTTACTAGGGGCCAACCAGTAGATTTTTATAAAGAATTAAGAGACAACGCGCCTATATATTTTCATGATCCTATGCCTACAGATCCAGAGCCTGGATATTGGGTATTAACTAGGCATGAAGATATCAAGCATGTATCCATGAATCCTAAAATATTTTCTTCTCAATATGCTACTGGCAACCTTTTGACACTTGGTACAGAAGAAAACAGACACCCAAAGCTTTTCAAATCAACTATTGATCATATGCTTAATCTTGATGGTGAAATGCATTTAGGTCTTAGAAAAGAACACATGCCTTTTTTTAAGCCTGGGTACGTTGAGGATTTACAAAAGAAAGTTACTATAAAGGTGGGACAGCTCTTAGATCAAATTGCTCCAATGGGAGAATGTAACTTGGTGAAAGAGGTTTCTCAGCAGCTTCCAATTTATACTTTATCTGAGATCTTAGGAATTCCTGAAGCTGACAGACAAAAACTTGTTTCATGGATGGAGTTTTTAGAGTTAGCTCAATATTTTGCAGTTGAACAAATCAAACAACAAAATGAAGGCATTACTGATTCATCGCCTGATCCCGCTATGATTGAGCTTTTTAATTCAATGGTTGATGAAATGTTTGATTATGGAAAACATATTCTTCTTAAAAAGAGAAAAAATCCTGAAAATGATCTTTTAAGCGCAATTGCAAATGCAAAAATTGAAGGTGAGGAACTCACTCAAGAATTCCTTGATGGCTCTTGGCTCTTAATAGTCTTTGCAGGCAACGATACAACAAGAAACACTATGAGTGGAGGTATTAAGTTACTTCATGATAATCAAGATCAAAAGGAGCTTTTAATTAACAATTCTGACTATCTTCCTAATTTTATTAATGAAACTGTGAGATGTGTTTCTCCAGTAATTCATATGCGTAGAACCTCTCTTGAAGAGACAGAAATAAATGGGCAAAGAATTGGACCCTATGAAAAAATTGCACTTTGGTATGGTGCTGCAAACAGAGATCCTGAAATCTTTGATGATCCCGATAGATTTAATATTCTTAGAGAAAACGCTGATAAGCATTTAGCTTTTGGTATAGGAAGACATACTTGTTTAGGTAAGCCGGTTGCATTAATGCAGCTAAAAGAATTTTATTCACAGTTCTTAGCAAGGTTTCCTGACTTTGAGATGAATGGTGAATGGAAAGTAGCACCGAATAACTTTGTGCATGCTATCCAAGAAATGCCTATAAAATTCTCACCTAAATCTTAGGAATGATCCCTCAAAGAATTAACCTTATCGGATATTCAACCCTTGCAGTAATTATTTGTTACATAGATAGGGTTAATATTTCTGTGGCAATTATTCCTATGCAAGAACAGTTTGGTTGGAGTGATTCCCAAGTTGGCTTTATTTTTTCTTCTTTTTATTTGGGATATATGCTCACAATGGCTTTGGGCGGATATTTATCTGATAAGTTTGGAGGAAAGCGTGTTTTAGGATGGGGCGTTGTTTTATGGTCAATTTTTACGATCCTTACGCCACTAGCTGCTCATAATGGTTTTTTTGCTCTATTTTTCATAAGAGTCTTAATGGGTATTGGAGAGGGAGTTACATTTCCTGCATGGCATAGCTTATATGCAAGATGGATTCCCTTTAATGAAAGAACAAGAGCAATAGCCTTTACCAATAGCGGAATATCTATCGGGACTATTATTGGCTATATAGGTACGCAAATGATAATTATTGCAATGGGCTGGGAGTGGGCATTTTATATCTTTGGTGTAGTTGGCCTAGTGTGGTTTATTTTCTGGTACAGAAATGTAACTTCATATCCAAGCGATCATCAAAGAATTACTGCAGAAGAGCTAGCTTATATTCAAGAGAATGCGCCATCATCCGAGCCCGCAAAAAAGATTCCTTTGAGAGAATTACTTGTTAATAAACCTTTCTTAGCGATAGTTGCAGCAACCTTCGCAAACAACTGGAGTTTGTTTGTTTTTTTATCGTTTTTACCAAAATTTATTGATAATGAGTTAGGGATAGAGCTTGAATCAAGTACTTTTGTAATTCTTATTATTATCCCAAGCATTATTTCGGTAATTGCTCTCAATGCCGGAGGCTATCTTGCAGATAGCTTAATAAAAGGTGGTATGAGAGTAATTAAAGTAAGGAAGATATTGAATTCAATAGGATTCTTTGGATCAGCGATTTGTCTTTTCATGATCCCATTTTTTGAATCAATCATGATCATAATAGTATTGATTTGTGTCACAAATCTTTTTACAGGAGCTGCAGCGGGCGGATTTGGTGTCAATCATGCAGATATTGGACCTAGCACAACAGGAACTCTTGTTGGCATTGCATCAACTTTTGGCATGATTGCAGGAGTTGTAGGGAATGCTGTTTCTGGTTATGTTCTAGATATCACTAACTCGTGGACCCTAGTTTTTCATATTGCTGCTAGTTTAATTGTGATTGGCGGACTAATTTATCTATTTTTTGCCAGCGATCAAAAGCAATTCGAATAAAAAAACCTTTAAAAACAATACTCTCAGGACTAAAAAACATTCTTTTTATACATTTTTAGTGCTATATTTAGGAAATAAATTTATTTTTAGGGGAAAAAATATGCATTTTCTAAGAAAAATAGCTTTTGTGACACTTCTAACTCCATTTGCTTTTATTCAAGCTGATGTAGAAGAAGTGATCGTAACAGCAAACAAAAAAGTAGAGACCGTTCAGGAAATACCAATGAATATTTCAGTTATTACTGAAGTTGATATTCAAGAGAGAGGTATTTCTAATCCTGAAGATTTTTTAAGAACTTTAGCGGGTGTAACAACTCCTGGAGGAGCAAGATATTACTCATTTAGAGGTTTAAATACTAGCTCAGCACAAAGATCATCGGGAACAACTTCAACTTACATAGATGAAATCCCAGGGACAACTATGAATATTTGGGATATCGAAAGAATTGAGGTTTTAAGAGGACCTCAAGGAACTTTATATGGATCAAATGCAATTGGCGGAACCATTAGATACATAACAAAGAAACCAGATCTATCTGGTTTTGACTATGCATACTCAATGGAATACGGAGAAAAAAGATTTGCTGGAAATGCAATTGTTAACTACAACGCTATGGTTAATGTTCCTCTAAATGATCTTTTTGCATTACGGGCAACATATTCACAGTCTTTAGATCCAGGTATCTATGAAAATATTATCACTCAAAACAAAGATGTTGGTGATCAAGATGATGAAAGATATACCATAACTCTAGGCTTTGAAAGAGATGATTCTCCAATTCATGACGGAAATATTAAAAGCATGGTCAGATACATTGTTAGCGATCGTTACGACGAAGGTATGAAGGAAAAGGGTAATGGTGATAAACCTGGAACTGCAGATATTTTTGATCCTAACTGTAGTACAAGCACAGCTTTTTATTATGGAGAATCTTGCACAAGATTAACTGCTTTGGCTAATGCTTATGGCAGAGATTTATCAGATTATCATCCTCTTTTATCTTTTGCGGAAGTAACTGATGAAAAACATAATGTAGTTTTGTCTACTTTGGCTTCAACTACAGAGGTTGGCTTTGATTGGGGTTCTGCAACCTTAACAACTATGTACAGAGACTATGATGAGGATAGTGAAACCGAATGGTCAAGAATTGATACTGATGACCTTTATCCAGCTCCATTAATAGTAACTTCAGACAGTGAAACAGAAATAACTGAATTAAGACTAAGCTCTAATCCTGGAATGATTGAATGGACAGTTGGTCTTTATGATTTTGAAGCGAATGCAGACCCAAATTCGATCGTTGAGAATCAAGCCTTATTAAGTGCAGAGGCATGGGATTATATTCAATTCATGGTCCCGGGTGGCTATGATGGCGCTGCATATTGCCCACCTTATTGTGGAGATGATGCAAGTCCATATTTCTACTATGGAAGTTATACTTTCTATAGCTACTCTGAAGAAAAAGCGATGTATGGAGAAGTTGCGCTTAATTTAGATAAGTGGAAATTTACTGCAGGACTCAGAGATTATGAAATATCTGACGGATATAAATCATCTGAATTCGGTATTTTCTACTCTGGAAATGGCTGTGATGGTACTGCTACCGAAGGTACCACATGTTCAGAGGAATCTGGTACTGAATCAGATACAAGACCAAAACTTACAGCCTCATATATGCCAAATGAAGATTTAACTTTATTTGCAGTTTCATCGGCAGGTTATAGACCTGGAGGAAATAACTCAGCATTACCTCCATTCTGTGCAGGTGATCCTGAAGCATCAAATTTCCAAAGAAGATATACATCAGACAAAGCTCAGAATACTGAGTTTGGTGTAAAGGCTAGAGGTGATACTTTTAACTTTAATGCTACATACTTCTTAATTGACTGGACTGATATCCAAATTGGTATTGCTCCAGCTTGTGGATGGAGTTTCACAAGTAATGGTGGTGAAGCTGAAACTAAGGGTGTTGAGATTGATTTTGATGTGATGCTTGCAGACGGTCTTTATATGGACTTTGCAGGGGCATTTATGACTGCTGAAACTACAATTGATATGCCAAGTTTTGGAGCTGCAGCTGGCGATAGCTTACCTGGAACAGTTGAAGAACAATATAATATTGGTCTTTCTTATGATCATACAATTGGTTCAAAGTCAGCCTATACAAGGGTAGATTATTTATATTATGGAGACAGCTATGCTACTTTTGGGCAATCTGAAGATCAAATGTCACCAGCATATGAGAAATTTAATCTTAATGTCGGCGTAGAGCTAAATGAAAATTCTTCACTCCAGCTCAGCATTGATAACTTAATGGATAACAGAGCAGAAGCGTTTAAATTCTCTGCTAACAGCCCTGGGTGGAGACCAAGAAACTATCTTCAGTGGATTCCACCAAGAAGTGTTTCATTGAGATATACCTACAGATATTAAGTTTATATTTAACTTGAAAAAAGCCAGGTTTTTACCTGGCTTTTTTTATTCCTTATATTCTTGGAAGTAATTGAAGATTTCTTGTTTCGTTCTTGATCTTGCTGTTGTCCATTCACCAGTATCCTTAATATTTAGGACCTCTTTATTTTTATTGAGAATCACGACTCTAGGAATGCCTTGCTGAGGCATAATATCGAAAAATTCCATCAATGACATATTGATATCATATCTACCTAAATCGATGTAGAGAATTTCAAAGTTATCATTCATATATTCATTGACAGTTTCAAGATCTAAAACAGCACTGAGGATCCTGCAGTCTGGGCACCAATTGGCGCCAAAAATAACTACAGGCTGCTTTTTATTGTTGATAGTATTATCAATGAAATTTCTTAAATCACTCTCACTTAAATCAACTCTTTCGTAAGGAAGAGGGAATGGCTTTTCTAAGATTTCTTCATTAGGCACAATGATATTTGTTGACATAATAGGAAATGATACTAAAACTAAGTAAAATGATAAAAAACTGTTTTTAAGATTCATGGATATTGTTGAGAAATTAGTATTATTTTGTTTATTCACCTTCTTACTTATTATGTCTGGCCTTTTTATGTTTGCCAATCATTTAGTTGTAGTTTTTCCTGGAACTGAATTAGATCCGATGGTGATGGCTGAGTGGAGGACGAGGACTATTCAACCAGCTTTTTATATGACAGCATGTTATTTTATATTAAGACACTTTCTTGGAAAAAATCCGACCACTACTCTTTGGCCTGTATTTTTAATACTTTTATTCTTTACTCTTACTCAAGCACTGTTATTTATTGATAGACCATATAAATTTGGTATACCCGGAATAGGTATGTTTGCAGTCTCAATTTTTGTAACTCTTTTCGTTAGACTTAGTCATTCGAAGAGAAAAAAAGAAATAAGAATGGATACATTTTAATGGAAATTCTTAAACGTATAAGCTTGATAATCTTTTTACTTTTGATGGCAGCCGTATATCTGCCAATAGGTTTATGGGCAATTATTGCTCCAGCACAGGATGCCCTTGGTTTAGAGCTACCTTCTTTTTATGAAGCTGTAGGTTTATCTGTTATATCCCCAATTGGGTACTCCGAATTTGCAGGAATATATGGCGGTATTAACATTGTCATTGGCCTGATGTTCTTAATAGGCATTTTTAAAGAAAAGGTTGGATTATTTTCTATAAAAATACTTGTTTTTCTTGTTGGCTCAATAGCTCTAGGTCGGTTCTTGCTGATGTTGCTTGGTTCTCAAGCAGGGTTACCAGCAGAAATTAATACTTTCCTTATCTTTGAAATTATTGTTTTCTCAATTGGCTTAATTTTTATTAAAGTCCTAAAAGATACTAATTAGATTACTTAAATTTAAGACGTAAATCATATAGAAACTTATAAATCCAAACCCAAGAAGAATCCCTAAATACTTTGGCATTTGCACTCTTGATAAAAGAAGCATTATCAAAGTAAAAGCTAAAGTTAATATAATTAGGGGAGATGAATCTCTTTCCCATAATTCAATAGGCATAACAGCAGAGGAAAATATACCTATGATTGGAACAATAATTACTAGATTAAGGATATTTGAGCCAATAATATTACCTATCACCATTTGATTTTTGCCTTTAAAGATAGCCGAGACAGTTGCTGCTAGTTCAGGAAGACTTGTACCCAGGGCTAAAATAGTCAAACCAACTATTACTTCTGAAATACCAATAGACAAAGCAAACTTTTCTGCATATATCACCGCAAAGTTTGAACCAACTACAAGCAACACCAAACCCATTAGGAGCATTATGAAGTTTTTGAGCATATCTGAATTGCCTGAAACGACCTGAATAACATTCGATCTTTCTTTAGAAAGAATTACTAGAAAATAGAATAAGATCGCAATAAATCCGAGACTTTCAATTAAACTAAACTTCAAATCTTTAAGAGCAAATAAAAACAAAAGAAAACTTAGTAAGAATGGTATGAGAGATTCAAGTGGAAACCTTTTTTTAATTTGATTAATTGCAAAGCAAGATACGCCAAAAATAAGCGCAATATTAGTAATATTTGATCCAACTATTGTTCCAATAGCTACAGCTTCAGCAGAGTTTATAACAGAGCTAATAGCAACAAATATTTCAGGAGCAGAGGTACCAAGAGCAACAATAGTTAAGCCTACGAACAAGTCACTAATGCCAAAGTTTCTAGCTATTTTAGAAGATGCATCTACAAACCTTTCAGCACCAAAGACAAGAGTTGCTATGGATATAATAAGGAGCGAGATGTTTAGAAACATATTTATATTGTATAGATTTAATTAAAAAAATCTCGAAGGTCTAAAATCTTTTAAAAGCAAGCTATCAACTTCGTCCACAATTTCTTGTGTGACTAAATTCCCTACAATTGCTGCAAGACTGATTCCACTGTGCATTACAGCAATATAAACTGATTTATTTTTAAACTTACCAATAATTGGTAAGTCATCTTTTGGAATAGGCCTCCACCCAATTAATACTTCTGATGGATTTAAATCAGTTCCACCTTTAACCATGCTCTTGAAATGCTTATTTATTCTTTTTATATGATCTTTTGTATTTTCCTTTATTGGCGCAGTAATTTGTTCACCAATTATTATTTGACCATTGCTTTGTTGATGCGCATGTATTTTTGGCCCATAAACAACTGAATTTATAAGATTTTTCTGTGGTTTAGTTTTAATTATTACACCCGGCCTTGGTTTTTTTAAAAAATTCACATTAAAGCTGTTATCAACATCAACGCCATTACAAAAAATAACATTTTCTGATTTTAGTATTCCCATCGATGTTTTAACTTTTGAAAAGGAGTCATTGCTTTCTATAATTCTTTCGAATTTACAAGGATATAAAACTGAACCACCATTTTTTTTAATTACATCTATCATTTTTGATATAGCATCTTTAGGGTCTATTGCTCCATCTGCTTTTGAAAAGATGATATTTTCATTACCTTTGAAATTTATGTGTGGTTCCAATTTTTTGGCTTTTTTATGGCCAATTATGGAAGTAGGAGTGTATTTTGGATAACTCTGTAATTCGTTTACGCTTTCTATTAGTTTCTCTTGGTCCTTCATTGCTGAAGACCATTCTAAAGATCCGTTCCACTTAATATCGAGAGATAACTCCCTTTGCATTAAATGAAATGCATTTATACCTAGCTGCGAGAATAAATTATATGAATAGGGCTTTTTAGGATATGTTGCATTTATCCATGAAAATGAGCTCCCACTGCAGGCTGAACCAGGAGCATTTTTATCTATTAAAGTTACTTTAACTCCGCGCTTAGATAGCTCATAAGCAATGGAGCAACCGATAATTCCAGCCCCAATAATGACTGCCTCTTTAGTTTTACTCTTTTGAGCATAGATTTTCTTAGGCGATAGAGCAAAAAGACCTAATATTTTTAAAAAATCTCTTCTGTTCATCATTAATGATTATATTACTATAAGAATTTCTTATTAGATTTCTTTTTCAAAGTTATAATAATGTTTTTAGAAGAGGATAAGCATGGATATAAATAAATTATTTAACATTGATGGAAAGACAGCACTTATTACTGGTGGATCTAGAGGCATTGGAGAAATGATTGCAGCTGGATTTTTAGCGAATGGTGTTAAGGTCTATATCACCGCCAGAAAAGAGGCTCCACTTATAGAAAAAGCAAAGGAGTTATCAGAAAAATTTAATGGAGAATGTATTGCAATTCCTTGCGATCTTAGCAATATGGAAGGTATACAAAAGCTTGCTTCTGATTATCTAAATCATGAAGATAGTTTAGATATTTTAGTGAATAATGCCGGTGCTGCATGGGGCGAGCCATATGAAAACTTCTCAGAGAAGGGCTGGGATAAGGTTATGGATACAAATGTTAAAAGTATGTTTTTTTTAACAAGAGATCTCACTCCTGCTCTTTCAAAAAATGCCTCTGATGATGAACCTTCAAGAGTGATAAATATTGGATCAATAGATGGAATTAATGTGCCAATATTTGAGACTTTTTCTTATAGTGCTTCAAAAGCCGCTGTCCATCATCTTACTAGAGCTCTTGCAAGTAAGTTAGTAAGGGAAAATATACTTGTTAATGCAATTGCACCTGGTCCATTTCCAAGTATGATGCTGGGTTCAGCCGTAAATCATGATTATTCCGGAATTGCAGTTCGAAACCCAAGAAAAAGGGTTGGAACTCCAGAAGATATTGCAGGACTAGCTATATTTTTATGCTCTCGAGCTGGCTCTTATACAATTGGCGAGACAATTACTTGTGATGGAGGTCTTGTGAATGCCTCAGGACATGATCTAAGCTAAACTTTTTGAGCTTCAGCAAAGGCTTCGATTAAAAGATCTTTCATCCATAGGTGAGGACCTTCATTATCATCACTGGAATGCCAAATTAGATGTTGCTCTACTTTTGGCAAGTCAATTGGGAGTTTCTGAAAAGCTAGATTATTTTTAATTGCAAAGGTTTTAGAGCAAATCAAAACATAATCACTATTTTTCACGATTTGAGGAGTAACCATGAAGTGTTGAGCTCTCAACGCAATATCTCTTTTAAGTTGAAGCTTTTCCAGCTCAACATCAATTAATGATGGGCCTCTTCTTCTGTTAGATATATTGATATGTTTTAGGCTTAAAAACTCTTTCATAGTAAGCTTCTTTTCATCACCAATTGGATGATTCTTTCGATGCGCACAAACAAACTCATCTTCGAAAATTAGATCATGTTTTATATCTTTAGATCTTGGGATAACTGGGTCAACAACAAAATTTAATTGATTGGTTGCAAGAGCATGAACAAAATCTTTTCTTTCAAATTGATAGCTCTCAATAGAGACTCTTGGAGCAATCGTTTTTATTTTTTTTAAAATATAAGGAAGAACTCTCTCTTCAGAAATATCGCTCAGAGAAATTCTAAAAGTTAATTCGCTGGTTTCTGGATTAAATTCATCTGGCTCATTCACACTTTTTTGCATTAAATCTAATGCTTTTTTAACATCTAAAATAATATTTTCTGTTTTTTGGGTCGGGGTCATGCCTGAACCTGTTCTTATGAAGAGATCATCATCAAACTTTTCTCTCAAACGAGCAAGAGCATTACTAACAGCAGGCTGAGTTATACCGACAACCTCAGCTGCCTTCGTAAGACTTCCTTCTGTATATATCGCGTTAAGAACTACAAAAAGATTTAAATCAAATGTACTTATTTTCATATTTTGCGAGACATGTATAGATTTGCTTTCTACTTAAAGTTATCATGATAACAATATATTTGTAATATTCACAGTATTTATAATGTACTGTAAGTCAAACCATAGTGGGGATAAAAATGAATATGAATCTAAGACCTGAAGCCCAAGAATTATTAGAAAGAGTATCTAATTTTCTTGAGAGTGAGGTTGCTCCTAATGAAGCTAAATTTCATGAACAAATAAAAACTGATGAAAACAGATGGAATTATTTCCCAGAGATTGTTGAGGAGCTAAAAGACAAGGCAAAATCTCAAGGTCTTTGGAATTTATTTCTGCCCGAAAGTGAATTTGGAGCAGGGCTTACAAATTATGAATATGCTCATCTTGCCGAGCAAATGGGAAAATATAGTATGGGATCAGAGGTTTTTAATTGCTCAGCTCCTGATACCGGAAACATGGAAGTAATAGCAAGATATGGTAATGAAAAACATCAAGAGGAGTGGCTAAAGCCTTTACTCGATGGTGAGATAAGATCATGTTTTGGTATGACAGAGCCTGGTGTAGCTTCGTCTGATGCAACAAATATGCAGGCAACTGCTGTTTTAGATGGCGATGAATATGTAATTAATGGAGAAAAATGGTGGACCTCAGGCGCAGGAGATCCAAGATGTAAAATTATGATATTTATGGGTGTCACTAACCCAGATAATGCAAAACATCAAAGGCATTCTATGATCTTAGTTCCTATGGATGCAGATGGTTTAGAAGTCCAAAAAATGATGCATGTATTTGGCTATGATGATGCTCCTCATGGCCATGCGCATATCAAATTTAATAATGTAAGAGTTCCAAAAGATAATTTACTTCTCGGTGAGGGAAGGGGGTTTGAAATTGCTCAAGGAAGATTGGGACCTGGAAGAATTCATCATTGTATGAGGGCTATTGGTGTAGGTGAGAGAGCACTTGAATTAATGTGTACTCGGGGAATAGACCCAAACAAAAATGCATTTGGTAAACCTTTGGCACAACTAGGTGGTAATTTTGATCATATTGCAGACTCTAGAATTGAGCTCAATGCAGCAAGACTACTAACACTTGATGCTGCTCATAAGATGGATACTGTTGGAAATAAAGTTGCTGCAAGTGAGATTGCACAAATTAAAGTTATGGTTCCAAACATTGTTCTCGATATAATTGACAGAGCGATTCAAATACATGGAGGTGAAGGAGTTTCACAGTTAACACCTTTAGCATCTATGTTTGCTCATATGAGAACTTTAAGGCTTGCTGATGGGCCAGACGAAGTTCACAGAAGAGCAGTTGCAAGATATGAGTTAGGTAAATATATAAGTAAATAAGTTATTTTAGACTCTGTAGCTCAGTTTGGTTAGAGTGCTTGCTTGACATGCAAGAGGTCGCTGGTTCAAGTCCAGCCAGAGTCACCATTTAAAGAAGGAGTTTTTATGTTTTTCAAATTTTTATTTTTACTCGGTTTATTAATTAGTTTTAACCTTAATGCTGAAAACTTAGAAATAAAAGATCCAGATGAATTTGATATTAGTCAATTAGATATTGAAAATTTATTTAATTTATCTTTCGAGGATGAATCTACTCAATCAGTTGTACTCCTTAAAAATGGCTATCTTATTGGTGAAAGGTATGCGGATGGTTTCAATAAAGATTCATATGGTACTTCTTGGTCAATGGCAAAGAGTTATTACGCAGCTTTAATCTTAATTTCCATTGATAGGGGTGAAATAAAAAGTCTTGATGAAAAAGCTTCAAATTACTTGCCTTTTTTCGATGATGAAAGATCTGTTATTACAATTAGGCAGCTTTTAAACATGTCTAGCGGATTGCAATATCCAGATCATCAACATGAAACTATGTTCTTTAGAAAAGATCATCTTGAGTATTCAAGAAATGTGAAATTAGAAAAAGAGCCAGATACTTTGTTTGAATATAATAATGTCAATTCCATGCTCTTGGGTGAGATACTAGAAGTTGCTACAGGAAAGAAAGCCGATATTCTCTTAGAGGAAAGGATTTTAAATAAGATTGGCGTTGAGAAAAAGACTCTTTGGCGAGATGAGGCGCAAAACGTTTTAACTTACTGTTGTATTGATATGTCAGCTAGAGATTATGCTAAGTTTGGTCAATTATTCTCAAATGGAGGAAGCTGGAACGGCGAACAGATCATTTC
>Ga0208127_1000989_pt1 | contig 14515 bp, 10 predicted proteins | sample ETNtaG_6_FD_185751 | JGI IMG/M metagenome (GOLD analysis project Ga0208127, IMG submission 185751) | Marine microbial and viral communities from oxygen minimum zone, Eastern Pacific Ocean - ETNP201306SV45 (SPAdes) (version 2) | ecosystem: Environmental > Aquatic > Marine > Oceanic ...
AGGAGGTGCTTATCCCAAACCCTGTATTTTGCGCATTGGGACTACAAACTACCGTATCGCCGACGGGGCCCAGAGAATCAACTAGCCTGATGCCGGACTTCCGGTATACCGCATTGACTCGGCATATCTACTGATGCAGAGAAACCCTGCTTTTTTGGTGGATGGGCATGCGCATATCTACCCATCATTTAGTCTTCATATGGCTCTACAGGCAGCGACAAACGCGTTGCACGATTCTCACCCAAATACGCCGCGAGTAATTTGCTTGGCGGAGCCGGCGGGTTGCAATGTGTTCGAGCAGCTGAGCCGCTTCCCGCATTTAGGGGATGATGGATTCATGATAAGAGTGGATGACGGCTGTTTGCGGGTAGAGTCGGTGAATTCGTCTCCCTTATGCTATCTGCTTCCGGGGAGGCAAGTTGTCACCGCTGAAAATATCGAAGTTCTGGCGCTTAATGTGAAAGATGATATTCCGAGTGGTTTACCCGCTGTCGATACTGTCAAGCGCGCTGTTGATCGGGGAGCCCTTCCGGTTTTAGCTTGGTCACCTGGTAAGTGGTTCTTCGAGCGAAAAGCAGTGATTGAGCGAGTGCTCGAGACCTTTGGCCCTAAGGAAATTGCAATCGGTGATACGACCTTAAGACCTGTCGGTTGGTCGACGCCTCAGTTAATGAGGTCCGCATTGGACGCCGGCTACAGAGTTTTATGTGGTTCAGATCCGTTGCCGTTTCCAGGCGAAGAATGTCGATTGGGCTCTTACATGACGGAGCTCTGCTGGGATGGACCAAAGCTTCAACCAAGCGAGCTAATCAGCGGGTTTCTGAAGAATAAACAGATCGACACGCGATCTGTAGGCTCTAGAGGAAATATAGGCAGTGTTGCAAGCAGAATCGTAAGGAATGCGTTCTAACGGAAGGGTTAGCCCAATGAGGCGGCGCAACAGGGGTCGGAATCATACCTTTAGCTCACTTAGTAGATGCAGCCTCTCAAGTTAAGTAGTCAGCTTGACTAAGTTAAAAACGCCGTGAGACTCCCACCGCGAAAGTTACCATGGATTCCTTAGACAAGTTGTGTGCAGGATTCTGGTGGTAAGACATATAAACTAGAAGTGAGGCTTTGCGCACAATTGGTCGTCGATAAACAGCTTCAAACAACGTTTCGGAGCGATGAGTGCCAAGATCGATCTGACGCGTATTGAAGAGTATCTCCCTCGAGTTGGTTATCGCAGTTGGAACGGTCATAGTGACCTCTCCCGATGTTGCGCGCAAGGGCTGAGACCATGCAAATCCTAAAGCGTCACCTTGTGCCAAAAAATTTTTCCCGGTGAGGCCTACACTAGTCTGATCTACCCTCATAAATTTCAGATCGCGAATAAGGCTGGCTGTAAGCGGACTCGCTTTTGTTAAACCATGAAAATAGTTCGTTTGTAAGGTCCAGTTTGAAGCAAGATCGATCTGGCTAGATATAGCGCCGGACAGGGTATCGGCTTTTTTTACGCTAAGTGCGCCGCCTGAAGTACTACCGAGCAAGTTTCCATGTTCCCGGAGAAACCCTAGACTTATATCAAGCCTTGTGAAGCCTTTACGATACCTCGTGTGTACGGCTAGGGTGTCATTATTGACCCCGTTTGGCTGAAGATCATCGATCTTGGAGAGTGATAGACCAGCCTGCCAGTTCGTTGTTAAAGGGATTGCTAGAGCGCTGTGAAAACCCTTCTCCGAAAAGGAGAGAGGGGTCGTCGAGCGAAACCCGGTACTTCTCGTGAAGTTAAGTGGATCAATCTGTAACTGCGGACTTGATCGATCGTCAAAAAAGTCGTCTAGACGATCATCCAATCCTATGGCGAAACGTCTGCCGTTGCTGTCCGTCATGAGTAAAGACATGATGACTGGTTGATCCACAGGATCTTCCCTAAGCAGTTGTTGTTGTCTCAGAGAAAAATGGTATGGATCGGCCAACGGGTAGCGGGCGGTCAACTGGAAATCACTACGCTCTATCAGAGTTTCCGACTCCTCACTAGAGTTAAGATTTTCCAACACGGTTTTCGGAGAATGAACAGAGGAGGGGATTGTGGTTTTTGTTGTTAGGTCCAACTCGAAAGGTCGCTCGTATTCATCCAGAATAAGAATGTTTTGAAGATCAGGATTACGGTTGATCAAGACGTAGCCGACTGCGCCTAGTGAAAGAGCCCCAAGTGCGAGTACTGCACCACTGGCTTTATCCTCATCTTCTGATGTATCTACTGGCGTAATCAGGTCTCCAATCGGGCCCAGCGCACGGGCTTTATTTAATTTTCCCCAGCCGAATACGTCATCAACACCAGCGGCGCCAGCATCCGTCGCAGTCTTGAAAATAATCTCGGCAATCTGAGTTTGGGTCAACGCGGGGTTCTGTGTTCTGATCAAGGCTGCTACACCAGCCACCCGAGCGGATGCCCAAGAACTTCCTTTGAGCGAACTTTCTTCGGAGTGGAAGGGAGCAGCGATGTAAAAATGTTTCAGAGCGCCGGCCCGATTGCTAATTTCTGCCAATTTGCCCTGCCTAGTGTGTCCACCCACGATGATACCGCCCGGTATCGAGGGAATAATCGTTGCACTGCCTGTGGGGTTGGGGGCGCCCTGATTGCCAGCATTGATAACAATCGTCTTGCCTTGATCGGCAGCTATCCTAAGCAGTTCGCTACTCACGGGACGAATACTGTTTAAAACAATAACAGAGACTCCTGGGGTACTGTTTGCAAGAGTCACGGCCGCGTTTTGTCGTGTTTCAGCACCACTTGAATCGCTAGGCGATGCTGTGATCTTTAGAGGCATGATTCGTTCCGTTGGTGCAACGGAATTGAAAATTTCAGCCATTATTGTCCCGTGCCGTGTGTCATATTCATCATCGGCTACCGAGTCATTGTTGACGAAGTCATATTCCAAGACTCCCTCGTTACGTACCCCAAGGAGTCGGCCTTCCAGAATACCAGTGTCAATAATTGCAGTAATTCCCGCTGATGGGGTGGTTGTGGTCGAACTGGTATCATCGGTCGTAGTATCGGTAGTTGAGGTCGTATCATCTGAAACCGTAGCAGCCGTATTGGCGTCTTCGGCCCTCGTACTGGTCGTATAGGAAAGACCGAACAATGCCAGTAATAAAAAGTAGATACTGACTCTTCCACACCAGCGCCTTAGAGATTTAATTACAACTTTCATCGCGATCACCGCTCGATTAGCCGGAGATTTCTCTGGCAGTTGATAGGCTACTACGAGTAAAACAAAATTTAAATTAGAAGATCTCCGCAAAATACGTTACTCACTTTGGAAACACACGACACTGACCCAAAGTTCTGACTTGGCTATGATTGCCTAGCCGACTAAGTCAAGCAGGTCACTTACCAAGTCTGCGCTTTCTCTCGCTTTCAATTTTTCTCGAGGCACGATTTTTGTCAACTCGTCTCTGCGCTGGTCTTGATGTCGCCAGGAGCTTGAAACCCGTTCGACAATAGCATCTTCTGTGAGTTCAGAGAATTCGATCATCCACTCATCCTGGTAGATACTTCGCATGAAACCCGCGTTTTTTGGATAAGAGTTAATCGAAATCATTGGTGTGTTTACAGCTGCACAGAAAATGAGGGCATGTGTCCGGAGTCCGATGAATGTCCCTGCCCTTTGCAGAACCCCGGCAATGTCGCTGTAGCTATAGTGATCGTTGCCGACGAGGCCTACGTTAGCCTTGTTTTTCATCTGATCTATACACTCGCGAGTAATCGTGCGATCCATGATCTGAGTCACAATAAAGACCATACCTACCCCGAGTTGCTCTATGACTCTGTCTGCCGCGCCAGCGATCATTTTGCAAAAAGTACTGCGATTGAGGGTGCCCTGGTTACTCCAGTTATCTATGTAGGCGTTGACATTGAAGCAGACGAATCCGGGGTTCTCTGCGTCTGGAACATTTTCGTCCCTACAGATCTGGTTTACCCTTTCTTCGGAAGCGGCCTCGGTGTTAATGGCGCAATCAGCTTTTAGATGAACCGATGGGCACAAGAGTTGTTGATTTCGTAATAGTTCTTGAGTAATTGGATCACGCAGCGTGAGCAACTTTGTTGCGTCAAGAACTTTTTGAAGCATTCGGTGACCGGCTTTCGTATCGATTGGTCCAATACTGGCATTGTAGAAAACAATAGGAATTCCCAATTTCCGACTAACCGGAGCCAACAACGCGATGGTGAATAGTGTGTTAACGAGAGGGTTATAAAGTTTGCGGTCGAACAAAGCATTGTCTGTAATTAGGACCATATCGGTACGGGTCATTGCAAGAAGATTTGCGAGTCCAAGCGCTTTGAGTGACAAGTGCCAAGGCATCATCCCGATTGGTCGGATCCGATACTTCCCGAAAGACTCATTAACGAAACTTGGATTTAGGGTGGGTATGACAAAGAGAATATCGTCCCGGATCCTGCTGAAGTCCTCGAGCAAATTACCGAGAATGGCTGTATCTCCGGCATTTCTTCCCGAAAAGCTACCGATGACACCTACTTTCTTCATAATATTCCTCGCCGTTTGGTGAGCCTTTCTGACGAAATAAGGAGATGGGGGTGTTACTCGAGCTCTGCTATGCCCCCAAAAACTCTCTAGATCAAATTCTTACGTTGGTACCACTCTATGGTCGACGCCAATCCGCGCTGGTAGCCATATTTTGGCTCATACCCTAAGTATTCCTGCGCTTTTGCGATCGAAAATGCACGGCTCTTGGTGAAGAAATCAACGCGGCGTCGATAAATTGGAGGTTCGATTCCAAGAGGAATACAGACCTTCTCACAAGCCGATCCCAGCAGTTGAAAGGGCAGAGCAGGAATATGAAATTTTGATGTTGGGCGGCCCAGTATCTCCGCAATCATAGTCACTATCTGATTCAATGGCATGTTCTCCGGCCCAGCGCCGAGAAATACCTGACCCACCGACCGATCACTCGATGCGGTTAAGATAAATAAATCAGCTAAGTCGTCAACATAGACCATATTGAAAAATATCTGGCCGTTGCCGATTATCGGGGTGATCGCTTTTGCAGCCAAACGAAAAAGCTTGAGCAGGCGCAGATCACCTGGACCATAAATTGGCCCCGGTCTGATGACCGAGACAGGAAATCCAGTCTGTCGTCCGAATTCGAGGACTTTTTTCTCCCCAGCGAGTTTAGTTATTTGATAGATGTCGCCAGGCGCAAAACGGTAATTCTCATCGGCCGGTGGGTTCTCGATGTCACCATGTACTCCGACCGTACTGCAGTGAATGAAGCGAACCACACCCGCAGCACGCGATTCTTCAAGCAGATGTGCAGTGGCGTGCAGATTGACGTCCCAATATTCCGCGTCCCGAACCCCAGCTTGGCGGAATAGAGCGCCGATGTGGAATACCCGGTCAATATCGCGTACTGAGGCAGCCAGGGCATCACGGTCCTTTAGGTCAGCCTCTACAATTCCCTCATAAGCGCCAGGAGGTAAGTCGAGTCTAGTTCGGTCTCGAACCAGGACTCGCACAGAAGCCCCGTGTTCATGAAGTTTTCGGGCAAGAACTCCGCCGGTGAAACCCGTTGCCCCGGTAACAAGCACTTTCATGCGCGCTTAGGGTTTGTGGTTATTGGTAACGACGCATAAAAATTGGCGAGTTTTTCCTTATATGCTTCGATCGAATACTGTTCAGCCACTCGTTTCTTTGCTGCCTTCCCCAAACGTTTGCGGAGATCAGGATCACTTGCCAGAGTGACCAAAGCCTCAGCGAAAGATTGGCAGTCCGGATCAGCGAGCATGGCTATTTCCTTATCGAGTACTTGAGTATGGGTTGGGAGTCGAGTTGCTAGTACCGGCTGGCCCGAATCGAGATACGAGTAGATCTTCATGGGGGTGTTTACTCCCTTAATTCGGGGGGATACCAAAACGTCAGCCTGCGACAGATAGTGGCCCAGATGTTCAGCAGGTCGACTCCCAAGAAATAGCACATCCGATGAAAGCCCCATCTCGTCGGCAATCGAAGCGTAGTCTCTGATATCAGAATCTGATCCGCCGATAACAACAAGACGAATAGTATCTACAGTCTTTCGAGCAGTAGCGAAAGACTCAAGGAGCAGGTCGATCCCTTGGTAAGACTCTAGATTCCCAACGTACATAATGGTGGTCATAACGCCCGCACTGGGCAAGTCGTTTTGAAATGGGCTAGATATGATAGTCTGTTTTTCCAGTAGTGAGATATCCTCAAGCACTTGGACCGGTCCTGAAAAGCCAGTTCCCCGAATCCGGGTTGCAAGTGCGCGACATACCGGCAGAACGCCGGCACTGTTAGCTATAGCGTTCCGCTCAATCCTCTCCAGTATCGGCGCACTCCATCTCAGGCGAGGATACTTCTCGACAATCTGTTGGGGCAACGCAGAATCCATATCGTAGACGTAGGGTTTCCGAAACCACTTTTCCAGGAGCCACGCAAGAAAAACTGCTTCTTCACCCGCATGGATGACATCAAAAGAGCTCTGTTTTAGCAAGCGCCAAGCTTTGCAAAACAGTAGCAAATCGTAAAGCACCTTCTTAACCGAAAACCCTGGTCTCACCGGCCCCATGAGCGGTACACGGGCAGTACGGATGATCGAGCAGTTTTCAATATTGATTGGTTTTCCCTCGGCGAAGACTAATGCGACCAGCATATGTCCCTGCTCGGCTAATGACTCTAGCAACAGGCGTAAAGCGATGGGAGTTCCCCTCTCTTGAAAAAATGGATGAGGCCCAAGAACAAGGATTTTCATTGAGTGATTATCTTCTCGGCTCAAGTGGTTGTACAACCCATCTCGATCGGATCGCGGTGCAGTTCAACGGAGCTCGAGCTGAAAACGCTTTTCTACTTCTTCAACTTCATGGCGTTTCTGTTCTTGGCTCCATCCCATGTGCGTAGCCATGAAATCGGCGAGGCGTTTAACAGCCGCTTCGCTGAGCGAGCCAGTGCTACCAAGGTTACAACGTTGAAAAACAACATCCGTTAAATGTACAGCCATTTCATCATTTATAAAAAATAGGACCTCAGCTGCCGTGAGAAATGATTTCCTATCAAGATACTCTTCTAGGATCGGCTCCGATTGCATCATTTCTAAAATCGCTCTCGCATCGGGTCCGTATCGATGCAGGATATGCGAGTGGCGCTCTATGAGGGCGGTTAGATCAGACCGAACCACGTTAGCTGCGCTGGATGGGAGCGAAGGGATGACTTGGCCATTCTTGGGTGGCCGGCACCGGTTGTTCAACCAGTTGCTAATTTGACGTGCAACCTCTGGGGCTGTCGTATATTTGACACCGCTAACTGAGAGTACGCCGGAAAGGGCTTCGGAGGTGTAATCAGTTACCCTCCAGCGATCCTGAAGCGTAGGATAGTCCCGCGCCTTACACTCATGAGCTGTCTCTAAATATCCAGTATGCCAGAAGCAGACATCTTCTCTCGTGAGCGAGCCTTCTGGATACACCCTGTTGAGCTCGTTTAGCAAGGCTTGGACATCTGCTTCTTCGCTTTGAGCGTGGGTTCCGGCTGCCCCGTTTATCTTGTAGTAAGTGCCAGCGAGTGTTTTTCCATACCAAGGAACAAAAAAATATAAGCGTTCTTTTGAGTGTTGCTGCGGCGTACCTCCGATGGGGCCCGCAGCAACTCCAGAAAGCCCGACTGCGCATTCGCCGAATAGCTTTCGGTCAATAACCAGATTAACTCCCTTCGCGTACGTTCCGTGGGATTTGCCGCGGACATCATCCGGAAGTAGTGCTTCCGCATCTGCCCCTGCGGCAATGATTACGTTAGTGGTGTTGATGGTCGTCTTCTGTCCTGTCACCCTGTCTGTTGCCCGTATACCCGTAACCGTTCCATTGTGTATCCGTAAGCTATCGGCATTGACGTAATTCAGTGCAACGGCTCCACTATTCTGAGTTAACGCAGACTTTACGAACATCAAAGTCATCCTTTCCGTGTCATCGATAACATCATCGAACCACTGAATTGCCCCTAGGAGTGCTCTCTCAGATATGTCTGGCAACGCAGCTAAGCACTGATCGCGGGATAACAGTGTGGCGCCAGGGAGCGTTAATTCTGGCGCGCAATCTCGGTTTCGGTCTCGCCCGAGCCAGTTGTTGATTTTGAGCGCAACTCGGATCAGCGTGAGTGGCGGGCTGTATCCTCGGTACAATGGCGTGATGAAGCGCTGCGGGGAAAGCAGATGAGGCGCTATTTGAGTGAATACGTGACGGCAGCGGATGGATTCTCGGAATCGGGGAAAATTAAGGTTTTGAAGGTAGCGGAGACCTCCGTGAAGAATTTTGAGGCTATTGCCAGATGTTCCCGAAGCAAAATCCTGCCGTTCTATAAGTGCGAGTTTGTAGCCCTGGCTGGCAAGCAGCGCAAAAGCCGCTGCACCATGAATCCCCCCGCCCACAATGACGGCATCAAAATCAGTGTCATCGAGAGATAAGAAGCAACGTTTCATAGACTGTAAAGTTAAAACTCGTTGAGTCGCTGGCACCAACCAGTTTCATCCACGTTGGTATTTTCTGCGCTTTAGCCATACCCTGAGTGTGATAAGTGGAATAGCGGATCTTGACGTAAGGAACTTGATTAACGGATACCGGAAACACTTGTAACGCCCCAGCCATAGAAGGCTTGAAACACCTCGTTCGACCCACCTGTCTCGGGAAGAGGCCGGCGGGGTTTGCCGGTCATACACCGGGCTAGATTTACCACTTGCGTGATATCGCGCAACGCGTAGCGGGGCATTTAATCCCTTTCTCCGGGTTTGATTTTTGTGCGTGCGATATTGAGTATCGTTGTGGAGATTCGTTGCGATGATGGATTTACGACGAATCGCGTCGGCCAGCATAGATAGGCCTTTCTGAGTACGAGTTATGATCCGGGACTGACCTTTAAACTTATATTCGCCTGACTCATCGCGAGTCCAGGCATCGCTCACAGATAGGTCAGAGAACTCACCTGATCCGTCGATGCATAGCTGACAGCGGCCGGGCATGTATAAACCAATAAAATAGTTGTAGGCCCCGTCCTTATAGTTTGAATAGTGCAAATCTCGAATCTCTCCACTTTTCAAGACAGCGCGCATTCTTCCTGGCCACTCGCCCCCACGGAACTGAAAATCAGCGATTTCTTCCTTACGGATACCTTTCGTGCTGAGGAGTTCGGGAACCACGTTTACCTCTAGCGCTCCGCCGCAAAATAATCCTACGATGCCATAGAGCTTATTCTTGATCTCGGGGTCATGTGCCATCGCCTGTCGCAGGCCATGAATATGGCAAGGTAGTGCAGCTACCGCCACAGGTCCGGGCTGAGTCCGTATAAGTCTTAATATCCTATTCAATGGGACGACGGTATACCGAGAGCCTTGACTGCGAACCAGGTCCTCTCTGGTAGTCGCAATGAATGGTTCCGCTAACCAAGGTTTTTCTGGGCACATACGGGTCACTACACAGCCAGTGACGTCTCCATGTTTGAGGAGGTCGTAAAGCAGGGCCGTGATTACTCCTCCCCCCGCACCGCCTGAACGAATCTCGTCATCTGTAGAGTAACCGACGTATGTATCGAGGACTCTCCCATCAAAGCCCGTTTCATTTCCCGTCTGCCCAAATACTTGGTCTGCCAGGTTTGAAAATGACACCGAACCTCCTGGACAGACTTGGGCGCATTTGCCACAGGATGTACAAAGAGACTCATCCAGAACTGGGTAATAGTGCTCATCTAGAGATATAGCATCCTCAGGACAAACACCTATACAGGTTCCGCTCCGTGTACAAAGGGATCGGTTACTGAAGGCGATGGAGAGCGCGTTCGGGTCTGGACGACGACCCGCAGGCGAAGCGTTAGGCATTAGAGGGAAGGGGTAACTGCCAATTATGTCGCTTAATGATCCCACAACTCAGAAGATTCGGCTACAGCAACAAGCGTTCTTTGACCGTAGTTCAGATCCTGCGAATCCCAAGTCCTCAAGAGAGATTTTTCCAGCGAGCCACCGTTCCGGTTCTCTGTGTAAAACGAGATGACGAGGTCTTTTGGTTGATAACCTGTTCGACTCAGGCTCAATGGGATCTCGGGACTAGCAAGGCCGCATCAGTGCTAAACTTCTACCGCCTCTGCGTTCGTGTCCGTCACCTTCAGAGAGAGGGATTTGGATGAACGCAGTTTGCCATCCTATCCATTTTTTCCAGGCAATAATCACCACTGCTTGGTCTAGTCGGAGCACGGAAGTAGAAAAGATTTTCCATGTCAAAAATCTCAAAGATACTGCTTAGGGCCTCGATTTCCTTTGGATTGATCTGGATCGTCTTTTACAAGACTAAGTTATTGGAATCGGCAGGGCGTGACGAGCTATTCGCCATGTTCGTGGCGACGAGTATGCCTTTCCTGATCGTTTCTTTGTTGATCGGTGTCTGGTTGAACTTCCTGAGTTCTCTGAAGTGGTGGATCCTGCTTCGGGCCAGGGGAGTGCCAGCTTCATTTACTTACATTTGGGCACTGTACTACATCGGGAAGTTCTACAATCTCTTCCTTCCCACCAGCGTCGGCGGTGATATCGCCAGGGTATACGGCCTGGGTACGAGCACTGGGCAAACCGTTGAAGCAGCAGCATCGGTCATCGTCGATCGATTTACAGGAATGATTACGCTTTTTGTCCTAGCAGGGGTGACGCTCTCTTTGGGCTTTGCTCCACCGGGACTACTGGTCTCCACCACGGGCATGATCGTAGCCGTTGCGACGGCGGTAGGTCTGACCTGGCTGTTCTTGGGGCGCAGTTCCGCTAAGGCGCTGGAATCCATGTCCGCACGCGCCCGATTTCTACAGAGAGTATCAAGTAAGATGATCGAAGTTAGATCGACCATCCTCGCGTATGGCACCAGTTCGATTATGGTACCGGCGTTTTGTTTTTCCGCATTGTTCTATTTTTTTTCCATCATTAATGTATGGGTGAGCGCATTGGTGTTCGCGGATGCTGTGCCACTACGGGACGTCAGTATTGCAGTGCCGACAATCATGGTTGTAATGAATCTCCCCATTTCAATCGGTGGCATCGGACTGATGGAGTTGGCGTATACCCAGGGTTTTGAAGCAATCCGTCTGGGCACGGTCTTGGGTCTTTCGACCGCGTTATTGATGCGGGCGAAAACTATCCTAGATGCAGTGATCGGAGGCGGGTTGCATCTGCTACTCGGTTTATCGACCAGATCCCGAGATAGGGATCCAGCAGCTTGATGTTGCGAAGGGCCTATAACCCAGGATAGCGGGGGGCTCGAATAATCATGCGTGCAAAGCCAATCGAACGGATGGTGATTTCTCCGGGCCCGACCATTGGGTCTAGCCTTATGGATCGACATTTATCTGCGGAAAGGCCAAGAAGGATCGTTTGTTCGCCTGAGCCATATACGGCGATATCGGACGGAGCGAAAGTCCCGGCGCTATAACCGGTTCCATCGTCTAGGAATGCCTGGAACTTACCACCCGTTGCAGCGTCGACTGAGACCTGAATGAGAAATGTTTTTCCCAATTTTGTACATAGACCTGGCGGCAGGATTAGTTGGGGGTCTTCTCCGGATGATTTGATTAGCCAACTTCCATCCTGCGTTTCGATAGAAAGGTCTTCGTTGGTTGTTACGGGTGTTAATGCCTCTAGGTCCAGGAGTTCAAAATCGGAAATCACCAGTCTATAAGCAGGTGGCCAATAGAATGGGTGCACGAAGCGCAGTAACCCATCAACGTGAACCAGCGCAGTGAGCAGAACCAAGACTATAGCCAGGGTTTGTAATAGTCGCCGATGGCTGATGGTTATCCTGCGGGAAAAAGGACTGCCCATAACGCGTAGAGAATGCTTAGCGATGACCCGTATTCCCGATAAAGAAAGTACTAGCATAGGGAACAAAGCCGGCAGAAGATACTTGCCCTGAACCTGAATGTCCTCGTAGACGTTACGCCATGAGTAGACAAATACCTGAAATACGATGGCGAAGCAAAGTATGCTCTCGAAAAGGAATTGCCGTCGATCGTCAGATGCTAGTGTTCCTTTCCAAGCCCGCAGGCTCACGAACAATGCGCGTGTCAAGAAGTATGCAAGTCCAAGGAGAAAGACACATACATAGAGACCGTACTGTAAGGGGCCTAGTTGAATCTTTAGCCAGTCCAAGTTGCCAATCGTGGACTTCATCGATGCCCCAACGAAATTTTTGTGGTTCTTGAGGATAAGTTGCTGGAGGCCAATACCTTGAGATATGAATCCCTGACCCTGGTTTGCAGGCATCGTTCGGTGTTGACTCGCAACCTCCCGATTGATTTTGCGGGCAAACGGATCATCGATACCATAATTTGCGATGTTGAACAGCGGCCACCACCCCCCACCGAGAACCACGGCAAATGAAAAAACAGCTAAGTAGGGGAGCCAACGCCGTTTGGAGAATCTCAGAAAAGTAAGTATCACCAATATTGCAGCGGGCAGGAGAATCCAGGCGGAGAGCTTAGAGATGAAGACCAAGCCGATACTCAGGCCGAGCAATAGAACGGTGAGCGGATTAAGCTTATGCCGGAAGACGAGAACGAGAGCAGCGAACAGCATGCTCGATGAGAATATTGCGCTGCTGTCATCGTTTAGATGAGCGGCAATGAACGTAAACTGAGGAAGCAATCCAACCAAGGCGCTGGCGAACAAGGCGTACCAGGGGTTAGCGAAATACCAATGGAACCCTAGAAAAATCCAAGCTACCGCTAGGGAGCAAAGAAGTACCGAACCCCATCTGGACGCGATGTGCCATTCGTGAGACCCAACAGTGGTGCGCTCAATCTTTTTCCCAATCGGGATATAAGGCGAAACGAAAGCAGCGGTTAGGAACGAAAGCGGCGGTCGTAACAGCCTGGTGGTTCCGTAACCTGAGTAATGGAGATAAGGGTCATGCTCATCATCGGGAAATACCGCGAGTCGATGATGATGGCTATAAAAGGCGGTGGCAGCGTAGTTGGCTTGAGCGTCTGGACCGGCACCTAAAGGTAAGTGTGACGCGGCTAGGCTGTAATATAGAAGTGCAACAACGAATACGGCTAGCGCCCCTTTAATGCCAATGGCTACTCTAGTCACGATAGGGATGTCCGCTGTGACAGGCTGGCTCAGACATGACGCGCCGTATTGGGACAGTTGCCAGAGAAAACATCAATTCTTCCACCAGAAAAGCCTCCTTACTCGTCGCGGGTTGCCTTGTTCAGCCTACAGCGGGAACCTCTACTTTAGGCCGCAGGCGCTGGCGGGGCGGCGGGGCGCTTGGCACCGCTGCTGGGGTTTCCGCTGAACGCCCGGCGCCGGGACTGGACGGCGTTGGTTTGGCGGGGCTTTTTTCCGCCGAACCCGAGGTACGGTGGCCCTCATCAGATTTGGCTGATACGGAGGGTTTCTGTCCACCGTTAGCGCGCGCTTGTCGACGCGGCTCATCTTTTTTGTCTTTTGCGTTGTTGCGTTCCTTAGGTTCGCGGGATTTTCTGACCTCGGACGGTGTGCCCGGTACCGGAGCCTCCAGCGTGCCCTCTGAGATTTCCTGACGTGTCAGCGCATGGCCAATGTACTCTTCGATATCCATCAGAGAGAAGGCATGGTCCTCGCAGGCAAAACTGATAGCGTGGCCGCTGGCGCCGGCCCGGGCAGTCCGGCCGATACGATGCACGTAATCTTCCGGGTCCTGGGGCAGATCGTAATTGAACACGTGACTGACACTCGGGATGTGCAGGCCTCTCGCCGCCACGTCCGTCGCCACCAGCACGCGGCACTTGCCTTCTGTGAATCCCTTGAGGAGTTGCTCGCGTTTTTTCTGGGGAACATCGCCCGACAGCACGCCGGTGGAATAGCCCTGCTGCTTCAGGGATCGCCCAAGCCGGTCGCAGGTCACGCGCATATTCGCAAACACCAGCACACGTTCGCCTTCCGTCTGACGCATCAGACCCAAAAGCAGGGGCAGTTTTTCGCTGTTGGCAGGGTAATACACCTCCTCCAGCAGACGGTCTGCGACGACCGTTTCCGCATCAATCTTGATCTCCTCGGGGTCATTCATGTGTTCGTAGCCCAACTCATGCACCCGATGAGAGAGCGTGGCCGAAAAGAGCAGATTGAGCCGCTCTTTCGGGGGCGGCATCCGTCTCAGGATATAGCGGATGTCTTTGATGAAGCCAAGGTCAAACATGCGATCGGCTTCGTCTAGCACGACGACCTGCACGCCTTTCAGATCAAACACCTGCTGCTTGAAATAATCGATTAATCGGCCCGGCGTACCGATCAGGACGTCGACACCATCGCTAAGGCTTTCGCGCTGTTCGTGATAACCGGTGCCGCCGTAGACGAGCCCCAGTTTGAGGCCCGTCGCCTTGCCCAGCATCTCGGCATCCCGATGAATCTGAATGGCAAGCTCACGGGTCGGCGCCAGCACTACGGCACGCGGATTGACCCCGTCGCCCGATTCGGGTTTTGGATGCGTCAGCAGATGATT
>Ga0208127_1000990_pt1 | contig 14510 bp, 10 predicted proteins | sample ETNtaG_6_FD_185751 | JGI IMG/M metagenome (GOLD analysis project Ga0208127, IMG submission 185751) | Marine microbial and viral communities from oxygen minimum zone, Eastern Pacific Ocean - ETNP201306SV45 (SPAdes) (version 2) | ecosystem: Environmental > Aquatic > Marine > Oceanic ...
AAGAAATGAAAATCTCCGGAGCAGAAAATGTATTTTTAGACATAAGTCATAGAGATACTGAAGAGATTAAAAATGAATTTCCCAATATTTACGAACAATGCAAAAAATTTGGTTATGATCTTACTCAAGAACCAATTCCTGTTGTTCCTGCTGCTCATTACACTTGTGGGGGAGTTAAGGTTGATTTAAATAGTCAGACAAATATTAAGGGCCTCTATGCAATAGGTGAAGTATCAAGCACTGGATTGCATGGTGCTAATAGAATGGCTAGTAACTCTTTATTGGAATGTGTGGTATTTGCAAAAAAGGCTGCTGAACATATCTATACATACTTTCACGAACACAATGAATCAATTAAAGAATGGGATATTTCTAAAGTAACTCAAACTCAAGAAGGTGTAATAATTAAACACAACTGGGATGAGATAAGGAGATTGATGTGGGATTACGTAGGTATAGTTAGATCAAATAATCTTTTAAAAAGAGCTGATATTGCTATGAAGGTAATAAATGAAGAAGTGAACTATTTTTATGGAAAATATCTGATTAGTTCAGACTTAATAGAGTTACGTAACCTTGCTCTGGTTGCAAATCTCACAATAAAAAGTGCGCTTAAGAGGAAGGAAAGCAGAGGCTTGCATTACTCGCTGGATTATCCAAATGTAAAGAAGACCGCTAAATCTACAATACTAGATCCATCAAAAGTTAAGCTTTAATTTACTTTCGATTAAACCTAGGGACTTCTCGGGTTAAAGAAGCTGCTATTCCTGCTTTAAAATCTTCAGTTTTTTGCAATCTAACTTGTTCGCTCAACTCCCAATCGACTATTTTTTCAACTTCTTCAGCTAAATTACCTCTTAAAGTGGATCTGATAGATTCAACAGCCATGGGAGCTGAGCTGGCTATTGTTTCTGCAAATGTTTCTGCTTCAGTCATTAAATTTTCTTTAGAGGTAAGTCGATCAGCCAATCCAATTTCGTAAGCTTCTTCTCCTGCCACTCTTCTAGCAGAAAATAACATATCCTTAGCTTTTTGATCGCCTATAACTTTGGGTAGGGTAACTGAAGATCCAAAACCGGGATGAAACCCTAGTTTAGCAAAATTTGCTGCGAATCTTGCTTCTGGACAAGCTATTCTAAAATCTGCAGAAAGGGCAAGTCCCAGCCCTCCTCCTATGGCCGCACCTTGAATTACAGCTATAACTGGCTTTTTTGTTTTGAACAATCTTACAGCTTGTGCATATAACTTAGAATATGGCACTGACTTATCTAACATATCCTCATCTTGTCCAAAATTCGCTCCAGCACAGAAGTTTTTTCCCTGAGAACTTAGAATAACTACTCTACATTCTGATACTTCATCTAACTCTTCGTAGGCATCTGCAATTTGTTCAATCAATAGATAATCGAAGAAGTTGTTGGGTGGTCTTTGTATCTCAACATAAGCAAGATTACCTTTTACTTGAACCGAGATATCATCAAAATTTTTCATGTTTAGTTCCTAAGACTTGCAAAGAAAGAAAGTAGATCAGTTCTACTACCTTCTATATCTAGGGTGCCATTTACCAAAGAGATAGGCAAGCTCTTTATCCCCGATAATATGGCCTTTAAATCCTCTTCCTTGCTAGTTATTTGAACGGAAGATCCGGAAATTAAAAAAGGCTGAACCTCTAGTACTCCTTTCCTAAGAAAAATGGAAAAAACTTTTGAGGAATCAGTAAAGGTGAATAATAACTGTATATTTTTATCTAATGATTTCTCAGGAATAACATTCACTTTTAGAGTATCCATCATAGATTCAATAGGATATTTTTTAATTACTTCTATATCTGGTAACAAAATGTCGTTTTCTTGATAGTCTTTATCCAATTGTGCTGCGCTACTTAAATAGTAATATCTCGAATTGGGATTACTTTCTTGATTGCCTAGGGCAATTAAACATGACTGTCTTAGCAATTCAGTTTTTTCGTCATTAGGTCTTAGTCTTAACAAATAATCAGTAAGTTGTAATGCCCATTGAAAACCTCCTTCCATATAAGAGTTTTCAGCGATTTCGAATAAATTGTCCCATCCACCCACAAGCTTTATAAAATTCTCAGCCTCTTCTTTTTTTGGTAAGGGTTTTAATGTTGAAGGATTACCATCAAACCATCCTAAATATCCTGAAAAGACATTCTTAGCAGACCAAGCGGGTGTTCCATAGAATTCTTTTAGAAAAGGAGAATCACCCAAATGTTTAGGCAGTATTAATTTTTCTGCAATTTCATCTGGACCTAGACCAAGGTTCATAAGTCGTACAGTTTGATCATGTACATATTGAATTCCATCACGGTAAGTAGTTAATTTATTATAAATATTCGCTCTTCCCTCTAAAGGTCTAGTATGGCTAGGTATTAGGTACTCAGGCTCTAAATACCTCATCATATCTATGCTGTTTACCCATCCAGCTAGATCTCTGTATGGAGTGCCTCTAATTGTATAAAGGTTTGGAAATGTCTTATAAAAATTATCACCTGGAAATAAGGCTTTCTTTTCAGGTATCCACACAAAAAGCTGATCATTAGTTTCGCCTGGAGCATGAAAAAGTTCTATTTCAATTCCACCCACTTCAAACTTCAATTTATCATCAAAGGTTTTTGTAGGATAAAGCAAACCTGGTCTTCTTCCGTCTCTTCCAATTTCTAGGAAAGGTCCTATACCATTATTTTCCACTTCCTCTTTGGGCAATGCATTCCCAAACATCCTATTACTTCTAGATGAAATGATTGGTCTTAAAATACCTATAACCCTTGAAAGGTATTCTCCGGTTGAAGAATGAGCATAAATTTCAGGATTAGACCCTTCTGCAAATACTGTCGCCCCGTAGGTATGATCTGCGTGATTATGGGTATAAATAATTGCACCAACTGGATTGGAATTTATTTCATCAAATAGTTTCTTTACTTCTTCAGCGGTTTCTATGGTACCGGTGGTATCAATAATAATGTTCGAATTGTCCCCTTCAACAAGAATAGCATTTGCTAAGGCATAACCAACCGCAACATGTACACCATCAGTAACTTCGATTACCTCTTTTCTAAACTCTTCACTATGTGCAACCAAATCGTCAGGTGAAGGGGTATCGGAAGCTTCTATTGGGATAGAATCTGAACACCCAACAATCATTAAAACGAATAGTGATGGTATTAATTGTTTCATATTTAAATTTTCTAATTCTCCATATTTAAAACTTTCATCCATCTTCTGGATTTATATCTATAGGCTAGAAGTACTCCTTTCAGGAAATAATCTGCGACAAGAGTTGCATAAATCCATTCTATCGACAATCCTAATAAATAAAATAAATAAGCCAAAGGAACTCTAACCAACACCAAACCGATCAAGGTAATTATTAAAGGAGATTTTGTATCTCCCGCACCACGAACTGCGCCACCTATAGAAAATTCAATTGCCATGAAAGGTTGCATAATTCCAAGTATCCAAACAAACACAACTGCTTTATTGATTACGTCTATATCTTGAATAAAAAAACCAGAGAGCTCTCGTGAAAAAAGAGCTAAAACTATTCCTAGAGTTCCCATGGAAAGCATAGTCATACCGGCAGCTTTAAAACCAGAGTCGTAAGCTTTATCTGGATCCGAAGCACCTAAGTGCTGTCCTGTGAGAGTGGCCCCTGCTATAGCAAAACCATTTCCTACTGTGAAAGAAACCATAAGTACATTAACACCAATATTATAAGCAGCCACAGCATCAGTTCCGTATAACGCAACTATCCAGAAAAATGAGAGCATGCCGAATTGAAAAATAAAAGATTCTAGGCCAGCCGGATAACTGATAGTTACCAATTGATTCAATCTTTCATAAGTCATAGATCCAGCTTTACCAATTTCAACTGCAAGTTTTTTACCAAACCATAGACCTAAGACCAATACAGAATTAAAGGTAAATGCCAATCCTCCAGCTAGTGCAGCACCAACTACACCCATTTCTGGCATGCCAAAGCGTCCTTCTACTAGGCCAATTAGAAGAATAATATTAACTATGTTGGTCAACAAACCAATATAGAGAGGAGTTTTTGCGTCCCCTGCTGCCCTCTGAGCTGTTCCAAGCACCATTGAAATTGCAAACACCGGAGTAAACCCAACAAGAATTTGGGTATAGGTAACGGATAATTCTCTAGATGCTTCATCAAGGCCAAAAAGACCTATCATTGCATCAGCTCCTATCCATAATAGGATTACCGTCACAAAAGAAATAAGCAAACAAAGTCCAAGAGAAGCTCTAGTGACTTGAGCTGCCTCATGTGCATTTCCAGAACCAATAGCTCTAGCCACCAATGCTGTGGTTCCAGCCATAATCGCCATTAATAGAGCCTGAAATACCCAAAAGATTCTTTGGCCAGTGCCTACTGCAGCTACTGCTTCGGCACCAAGCGATCCAACAGCTTTGATTGATACCAGTCCAACTGATGCGAATAGTAAGTTACTTAGAATTGATGGCCACGCTAAACCCCAAACACTGAGCGATTCAGGATGAGTTATTTCTGCAGATTCTTCTTTGATCTGATTCTTATCAATTTCCGTGGACATAAAAAAGGCTGCTATAGTATCACAATCAACTCATCAAATTATGGCGAAGCTTTATTTTAACTACTCCTCTATGAATGCTGGTAAATCTACTATGTTGCTACAAGCTAATCATAATTACTTAGAGAGGGGTATGAAGCCTCAAATCTATACCTCAGATTTAGATAATAGATTTGGTCAAGGTGAAATAGTTTCTAGAATTGGATTGAAAGAAAAATCTAATATATTTAGTACAAAAACAGATATTTATGAAGAAATATTAATTTTTCAAAATAACAATCAAGTTGATTGCGTTTTAATAGATGAGGCTCAATTTTTAACTAAAAATCAGGTAGCTCAACTTGGAAGAATTGTTGATGAATTGAATATTCCGGTATTAGCATTTGGAATAAGAACGGACTTTCAAGGTAATTTGTTCGAAGGAAGTAAGTTTTTACTGGCTTGGGCAGATAATCTCAAAGAAATAAAAACAGTTTGTCATTGTGGTAGAAAAGCTACTATGGTCTTAAGGTTAAATGAAGATGGAACGATAGTATCAGATGGCAGTCAGATAGAGATTGGTGGAGAGGAAAAATATGTTTCTGTATGTAGAAAACATTTTCAAGAAAAAGACATAGGTACTTCCTAAAGTATACCAACCATAAATCCAGTTAAGCAGGAAGCCAGTAAAGCAGCCCATAAGGCCTTCCCAGAAATAGAAATCAGGTCCATTCTTCTCTCAGGAACCATGGCACTCAATCCGCTTAATAAAATGCCAACACTACTAAAGTTAGCAAATCCACAAAGAGCATATAACATAATCAGCCTACTCTTTTCCCCTAATGGATAAGCCTCGGCATCAGAAAGATACAAATAAGCAACAAATTCATTCAAAGCAGTTTTTATTCCTAATAATTGGCCCGCCATAAAAGCCTCATTCCAAGGTATGCCCATAAACCAAGCTAAAGGAATAAAGATGTATCCTAATATCAATTCAAGAGTAACTGGAGAACCATTGAAATTGGGCAATAAACTTAATATTGAATTCAATAAAAAAACTAAGGCCATAACCACGATGAGCATTGCGGCAATATTCAAGAACATATCTAGACCATTCTTAGTTCCTTGAGTTATTGCGTCCATTGTTCCTGAATACAATTCTTCAGATTTATCTTCAGGGAATTCGGTCTTAGTTTCACTAGGAATCATCATATTGGCAAACATGATTGCTGCTGGAACAGAAATTAATGATGCGGAAAGAAAATGACCTATTAATCCGGGACCATAAATTGGTGCAAGCATAGTTGTATAAACTACCATTACCGATCCAGCTATTGTGGACATCCCCGCTGTCATTATTACAAGAAGTTCGTGCCTGGTCATTGCTGATAAATAAGGCCTAATAAGCAATGGTGCTTCAACTTGTCCTAGAAAAATATTAGCTGTAGCTCCCAGCCCTATTGGACCGCCAACATTCAATGGTCTTTTGAATAAAACTGAGAGTGCATTTACCAAAATAGGTATAACTCTCCAATACCAAAGAAGCGCTGATATAGCTGACATTAGAATCACTAACGTCAATCCACCAAAAGCAAAAATAAAAGTGCCTGCTGGGTTGTTAATGTCAAAAGGGGCATTCGGTGCTCCATCAGCAAGATATCCAAAAACAAAACCAGTGCCGTAATCATTAGCGGCTTTAAGAACCATCACACCATCAGATAAGATATTAAAGAAAGAAGATATTAATTCCACTTTTGTTAGCAATATTGCGAGAATAAATTGTATGAGAACGCCAGTCACAACATATCTTATCTTTATAGATTTAATGTTTTCACTGAAGACTGCGCCCAAAGCAAGCAAAGCAAATAGTCCAATAGTAGGTTGTAAATAATCCATTACGACAGTTTAATTTCTTTTAATCTTTCTTGCAGAAAATCTTCAGCTAATATTCCTTCAGGGTATAAGTTTGGAGTTTTCTTATTAACTAAGTTGGACAAAGTTTCGATGTACCAATCTGGATTGGGATGAACAAAAAAAGGGATAGAGTATCTTGAGGTTTTCATCTCCTGCCCTAAAGCCTTGACTCTATGTGTAGTGGAAATTAAATAATTATTAGTCAGTCTTTGAAGCATATCTCCTATGTTGCAAATTATGACATCTTTATCTACTGATGCCCTTACCCACCTGTCTTCTTTTGTTAAAATTTCCAGACCCGCTTGCTGTCCACCAATAAGGAGTGTAATCAAATTAATATCTTCATGAGCCCCTGCTCTTTCTCCCATTTCTTCGTTCTCTATAGGGGGATAATGAATTATTCTCATAACACTATTACCTTTATCAGTAATTTTATGAAAATAATCAAATTGAAGACCTAAATAGGAAGCTATTGCTTCAAGCAAGGAATTGCCTAATTCATCAAATTGTTTAAATAATTGATTAGTCTTTTCTTTGAATTGGTTTTTATCAGGTAAATCAATATTATCGGCCATCCATTTTCTATAAGGATCACTTTCATCTAACTCCCTTCCTACATGCCAAAATTCTTTTAAATCTGCTAAATTAGAATCTTTAGCAGTTTCTATCTTAAATGGTGTATAGCCTCTTGCACCTTTCAATTCGGGTAAGTAATATTTCTTTTTCACATCTTCTGGCATGTTAAAGAAGTCTTTAAAAAGGTCTTGAATTTCTCTTACCAATGCAGTGTCAATGCCATGGTTTTTAATCCCGCAAAAACCCCATTTCTTGAAGCTATCTCCTAACTCTTGAGAGAAAGAGTGAAGATCCACATCCTTTTCGTTTAAAGATAAGATTGAGAATGGAGTTTTCAATTTAAAAATTATTGTAATTGATTGAGTTAGATAAGATTATAGACCATATGAACAAAATTTACGGTTTTGGTAATGCCTTGATAGATATTGAAATACAAATAACTGAGGAAGAATTAAAAGAAATCAATATTGAAAAAGGCTTCATGAAGCATATATCAAGAGATAATTTGGAAGCTTACTTAGATAGGTTTTCTAATCAACGCTATTCTGAGTTACCAGGCGGTTCAGTTGCCAATTCACTCTATGCGGCCAACCAACATAACGTCCAGACTCATTTTTCATGTGCAATTGGACAAGATGATTTTGGTAAATTATTTATTAATTCATTTAAAAGTGATTTGTGCACCTTATCATTCAATGAATCTGATTTACCAACTGGAGTCTGTCTTATATTTATCACTCCAGATGGTCAAAGAACCATGGCTGCTAATCTAGGGGCAAATACTAATATCCATACCGACTGTATTGATGAAGAAAAATTAATAACATCTGAATACCTTTTATTTGATAACTTTTCTCTATCTACTCAGAATGGTTTTAATGTTGCAAAATTTTGCATGTCTCTGAAGCCATCTCTGAAATTATGTTTTGGTATCTCTGATGTATCTCTTATTGAAGAGAATAGCGCACATTTATCAGAACTATTAGATGATGATATTGATGTACTCTATGGCAATGAAGCAGAGGTTAACGCCTTTAGTAAAGCTTTTAAAATTGATTCTTTAAATGTTCTTAAAACTTATGGTAAAAAAGGTGCTTCATTTAATGAGACACGATTAAAGGCACCAGAAATTGAAATTGTAAATTCCAATGGTGCAGGAGATGCTCTTCTGGGAACTTTTTTAGCTAATCTAATTAATAATAAAAATATTGAACAATCTTTGAGAGATGCTATTACTTATGCATCAGAAGTATGTAAAACAAATGGTCCTAGGCTTGAATAAAAAAAACGCCACTTATGTGGCGTTTTTTCTTGTCGAGACTTCTTAGAATTGATACTTGAAGCCTAAGTTCCATTGATAAGATGATTGTCCGTCCTTATTTCGAACAAACAATCCATCATCAGGATCTACACCAACAATGTTATAGCGTCCTTGAGAGTCATAAGGATTGTCTTCATCAAGAATAATTTGTCTACTTCTGTTGCTATATTCTTTCATTATTCCTTTGTCATCATCAAGAAGATTAAGAACATTAGTAATATCTAGATAAAGTATTACTTTATGGCCATCCATGACGTTAATATCTTGAGTTATTCTCAAATCTAAAGATGAAGTCCAAGGACTGTTGAAGGCATTTCTTGGAACAATGCTACCTTTATAACCTGCTAATCCAGACCCGTTTACATGAGCCATAACTGCATCTGCAACTGCGGCACTAGCAAAGACTACATTAGGATCAGAAGCTCCTGTTGGGATATAAGCAGCATCATAGCCACCGTCACTTCGATCATTGGCAAAAGCATCATCGTACCCATCAAAGGTCACACTATACGGTTCGCCTGATTTTCTTACGTAGACTAATGAGAATCTTGTATCGTTGTTTCCAATTAGTTGAGTTGTGTAATCAAGACCGGTGATCAGTTTATGCTCAGCCATAAAGTTAGATCTAGCAGCTACTATATTTTCACCATCAGCTCTAACAGATCTGCCATATGAACTTTCACTTTGAGCACTTGTTAATTCAAAAATATCGGTTGCTCTCATCTTGGTGTAGCCAGCAAACCAATTTATATCTCCAAATTGTTTGGCAGTTGTAAAGGTCCAAGCTTCGGTTGCCCCTTTATCGGTATTAGTGAGTCTGTAATCACCTCTACCACCATATATTCCTCTGCCATCAGCAAGAGTACCTTCTCTCTCTAATCCTAGATCAGTAAAGAATACTGCTTGTCTTACTTGGTCTAAGTTATATTCCAAAGTTAAGTCCCAGCCACTATCCAAGAGAATATCTAGACCTAAGCTTGTTCTCCATGATGAAGGAGCTTCAAAATTTGGATCTGTGCTTTGAGCCACTCCGTAAGGGTTGTCAGCTGCAGGAATTGAGTACTTGGAGTCAGGAGAAGTTAGCCAGAAAGCTGTAGGGTCTCCCTTAGGCATATTTCCTGGACAGTTGGTAACGCTTTCATTACCAGCACAATTACTAAACCATCCACGATAATCACCTGTTGCTCCTGTTCTTGAATAGGCATTACCGAACCATACTCTCGGTATTCTACCCATGAAAAGCCCTCTTCCTCCTCTTAAAGTAGCATCAACGACCTTCTGTCTGTTTTGAAATAGGTCTGTTACATTCATATTGAATGAGAACCTAGGTTGCATAAGGTCAAAATCAAATTTGGAAGCATTAGAGAAGCCATACTCTTTAACAAAGTTAACATTTGTTGCAGGAGCTATAGGTGTCTCTACAGCATCATATCTAAGTCCAAACATTACTGTTAAATCATTATTAACAAACCATTTGTCTTGTATATACATAGAAGTTTTTTCTACTTCAAAATCAGCAGCCATAGTGCCAACAGCATTATGTCCAGCATAAGGTTCATGTATTCTTAACCTACTCCAAACACCATTTTTATAATCTTCAAAGCTGTTAAATCTAACTTCTCCGTTATATCGAGCTATAAATAGGTTTACAACATCAGAATCATCTCTTTCAAAACCAACAGTGTATAAGTGATCATCGTTATCATAGTCAGCTTTGAAGGTAAGGAATTCACTCTCTACGTTTATTAAGTTAGCTCCTCTATATCTGTCACCTCCTAAAAATACGTTATCTCTATCTCCAGTAACTGAATCTCTAATAGTTATATTCATTTCAGGGAAGAAATCATCTCCGTAAGAAGCATCATCTTCTTCCATTTCATAACTTGTATATTTAAATTTAGTAGATAGCCTATCTGACCAATCACTATAGAGAGTGAAAGATGCTCTATCTATTTCGGGTGGTTTGTAATACCAATTATTACTAAATACTGTTCTGGACCAATTATTGTATCTTTGAGGTGTTAAATCCTCTGAGTGAGACACATTTAAAGTTGCCCTATGATCATCGCTGATAACAGCATCTAATTTTACAGTCCATTCCTCATGTGTTTCATCAAAGGTCACTAGATTGATGTAACCGGGGTCATAACCTCCGTAATTATCTATAGTGAATTGTCTAATTTCATTAGCAAGTGCTGTAGTTACGACGCTCGCAGGGTTCTGTGCTCCACTGTCCTTTGTTCCATATAAACCGGGTAGTGATTTAGTATTTTCTTCATAGCCAACGAAGAAGAACAGTCTATCTTGCATAATGGGACCTGAGAAAGTAAAGGCCATGACTTCATCTTCAAATTCTGGGAAATCTTGTCCCAAATAGTCTCCAACATTTCCTTCATCTCGGTTTTGATAAAAAGCTGAGCCATGAAATTCATTGGAACCTGATTTAGTCACTACTGCTATTGATCCACCAGTAGTATTTCCTCTCGAAACATCGAAAGGTGTAATATCAACTGATATTTGATCAACAAAATCCATACTGACCGGATTTCTCATTGTTCCGAATCCATTGTCATTTAGGCCAAAAGGGTCATTGAAGCTTACACCGTCAATTGTGAAGTCATTGAATTTTGTATTTGCTCCCATGACACTGATTTCTGCATCACGACCAACACCACCGTTAACAGAAACTCTTGGATCCATTTTGGCAAAATCAGCTACAGAACGGTTAATTGTTGGAACAGCATCCATTTGATCTCTAGTTAGAAGAGTGCTGGTTCCCATCTTGAAGGCTTCAGCGGGTTTTGCAGTCACCACTATTTCATCTGCTGCAGATGAACTTGTTAAAGTAACTCCAAAAGACAGCGGATCTCCCAAAGATAGGTATAGACCATCAATAGATTCAGAATTGTAGCCAGGTGCCGAAACTTTTACTGTATAAGGGCCACCGATAGGCAAAAACGAAAGTGAAAAACTTCCAGAAGAACCTGTAGTTGTAGTCTTAGTAATACCTGTTGGTGTATGCTCGGCGACAACTGTTGCACCGGGCACATTAACACTACCTCTCATACCAGATGTAGTATCAACATCAGAAAAAATAGGTAGACTCAGACAAAAAACAGATGAAAAAAGAAGTATTCTTTTTAAGATTGGTTTCATAATTAACCCCAAAATTAATTAGACAAAAAGTTAACTTCATTCTATACCTTTTGGTTAGAAATAAAATAAAAATCGAGAAGAAAAATTAAAAGTTTTCCTAGAGTTCGCTCAAGGGCATTAACAATGCAAGGATTCTGAGAATTTTAAGGTAAATTTGTGGTTTTCTAGGGTTTTAAAATACTTTCTTTTCCAATATAACTCCTCAGGGCATCAGGTATTGTTACAGAGCCATCGGATTCTTGATAATTCTCTAATATAGCTAGTACAGTTCTACTTAAAGCTAAGCCTGAACCGTTTAATGTATTGATCAATTGAGTTTTCTTTCCATTAGTGTCCTTCCATCGTGCCTTCAATCTTCTAGCTTGAAAGTCCCTGAAATTTGAGCACGAAGATATTTCTCTGTAAGCTTCTTGTGATGGAACCCAAACCTCTAAGTCATATGTCTTGGATGATGAAAATCCTATATCTCCAGAACATAAAGAAACAACTCGATAAGGTAATTCTAGTTTTTTTAAAATATTCTCAGCATGATTTGTAAGCTCTTCTAGGGCATCATCAGAATCTGTTGCCTCTACAGCTTGCACCAGCTCAACCTTTTCAAATTGATGTAATCTCATGATACCTCTTGTATCTTTCCCATAGCTGCCGGCCTCACTCCTAAAACAAGGCGTGTGACAGACATATTTTAGAGGGAGATTTTTCGATTCTAAAATTTCATCTCTAAAGAGATTTGTTACAGGAACTTCAGCAGTTGAAGTTAAATAAAAATTACTTTCATTATTAATCTTAAATAAATCCTCTTCAAATTTAGGGAGTTGTCCTGTTCCTAATAATGAATCTTTGTTTACTATATAAGGAACATAGACTTCTTCGTATCCATGTTCATCTACATGAGTATCAATCATGAAATTGATTAGAGCCCTTTGAAGGTGAGCAATATCACTTCTAAGTACCTTAAATCTTGAACCAGTTATTCTGACTCCAGCCTCCATGTCTATTTCATGATTTCTTCCAATTTCGAGATGATCTTTGACTGTAAATGCAAATGCCCTGGGCTTTCCCTCTTTTCTAATTTCGATATTTTCTGTCTCATCTGCTCCGTCTGGTACATCCTCATCAATTAAATTTGGAATAGACAATACGAAATTATCAATTTCTTCTAATAAACTTTCCAATTCGGCGCTAAGTTCTTTAATTTTAGTAGTTAGTTCTGTAGCCTGATTCTGCATAAGACTAGTATCTTCAGAATTCTTCTTTCCAATACCAATGGCTTTAGATAGATCGTTTAATTCTGCTTGCTGCTCTTCAGTAAAGCCCTGTAGCTTTTTTCTTTTTTCTTCAAGCTCATTCCACAGTAATTCATCAAAAACATAGCCTCTTCTTTTAAGGTTTTGAATTACCTTAGCGGTATCTTTTCTTAGTATCTTTGGGTCAAGCATAGCTATATTCTAAATAATCCTAGTGATAAACAACATCTATTCCTTCTGGAGTTTCAATTAAAAGCTTGGCTTCATCAAATTTTTTCCAGCTTATCTCATCAAACTCAAGAGTAACACTTTGTCCAAAAGAGTCTAAGTAACTCAGCTCAGTAAGTTCATTAGCGGTAAACTTTAGAAATAGCGTATCCACAAAACTATCTAAATCTTTGGTGGTGATAGTGCAAATAACAGAGTTATTCTCGTTAATACAGGACTCCACTAGATAAGTATCATTTAAATCTTCTAGTTCAGTTATGAATATATTTATTGGAGTGTCCTTAAAATATTCTTCTCTTGGAACAATATCCAATTGTTCGAGTTCAATATCTAATTTATATAGAAAGTTATCATCTGCAGAAATGATTTCCTTCATGGGTTCAAAATATTCAATTTTAAAATTTCCAGACCTGATAGCATTCAATTTTCCTCGAATTTGGCGATCCTTAAAATCTATAGAAGTAGTTTGAGTAAAACTAGTTTCTAAAAAGTATTTATCTGCAAAAAATTGAAATAAATTATCTGCCTTTATATCTGAAGCTAATAGAGATCCAGAAATGATAACTGACAAAAAAGAATTGAGAATTTTACAGAACATTTTCTAGATACCGATCAAGAGACGAGATATGGAATAATTTGATGTAAGCTTTTTCAAATTAATCTTCTGGCGGAGGTGGAATCAAAACTTCTCTGTTGCCATTTGAAGCCATTGGGCTTAGAACGCCAGCCTCTTCCATGGTCTCTATCATTCTAGCTGCCCTGTTGTAACCAATTCTTAGCCTGCGTTGTACTGCTGATATTGAAGCTCTTCTAGACTGGGCAACAAAAGCTACTGCTTCATCATAGAGTTCATCTTTTTCTCCATCTGCATCTTCTTCAGATGCTATACCAGGCATTCCGGAAACAGCACCCTCTTCTTTGGTAACTTCATCAAGATATTCAGCCTTGCCTCTTTGTCTCCAATCATCTGCCACTCTTTGAACTTCGTCATCGCCCACAAAAGCTCCATGAACCCTTTGAGGTATAGATGTTCCTGGAGCAAGATAAAGCATATCTCCTTTTCCAAGAAGTTGTTCGGCGCCACCTTGATCTAGAATTACCCTCGAGTCCATTTTAGATGCTACTTGAAAAGCTACTCTTGAAGATATGTTTGCTTTAATTAGTCCTGTGATTACATCAACTGAAGGTCTTTGAGTTGCTAAAAGCATATGAATACCAGCTGCCCTCGCTTTTTGTGCAATTCTAGCAATTAGTTGTTCAGCGGTTTTTCCTACCACCATCATCAAATCAGCCAGCTCATCAACAGCAAGTACAATTAGTGGAAGTTCTTCTAAATCTGGGGCTTCTTCACCCTCTTCAGCTTCATTTATCTTCCATGTAGGATCTTTTAATGGCTCACCAGACGAAGCGGCTTCACTTACTTTCTTGTTATAACCATTCAAATTTCGGACTCCTAGATGTGCCATTAATTTATATCTTCTTTCCATCTCATTAACACACCATC
>Ga0208127_1000995_pt1 | contig 14483 bp, 12 predicted proteins | sample ETNtaG_6_FD_185751 | JGI IMG/M metagenome (GOLD analysis project Ga0208127, IMG submission 185751) | Marine microbial and viral communities from oxygen minimum zone, Eastern Pacific Ocean - ETNP201306SV45 (SPAdes) (version 2) | ecosystem: Environmental > Aquatic > Marine > Oceanic ...
AGAAATCTAAAACACCGGCAGAAGCACAAAAAGCATTGGTATCTAAATTATGGAAGGTTGGAAAGGTCAAAGATATGTTGAAGAAAGCTGGAAATGTTTCCACTGTTCCTAAACACCTCTTAAATATAGAAAGTTTTGGTATCGAAAAAAGTAAATATCGACTTTCTACAGAGCAAGCCAAAGCCATACTTGATTTAAAATTGAATCGTTTAACTGGTCTTGAGCAAGAAAGCATCTTTAATGAATACTCAGCTTTACTTGAAGATATCAAGCGCTTCACTCTGATTCTCTCCAATCCAGATGAGCTGACATCTGTTATTAGAAATGAGCTTATTGAGACTCAGGAAACCTATGGTGATGATCGAAGAACAGAAATTGTTGAATTCTATTCAGATCTCACAGATGAGGATCTAATTCCAGAAGAAGACCTCATCGTTACTTTGTCGAAAGAGGGTTATGCAAAGACTCAGCCTCTGGATACATATCAAGCTCAAAACCGAGGTGGAACAGGTAAACGTGCAGCATCTTTGAAAGATGAAGATTTTGTCTCTAAATTATTTGTAGCAAATACTCATGACACATTATTGTGTTTCTCTAGTTATGGAAAGGTCTATTGGATTAAAGTTTACCGTCTTCCAAGGGGAGGAAGGAATGCAAAAGGTAGGCCAATCGTAAATCTTTTACCGCTTGAAAAAGATGAGAGAATCCAGGCAGTTCTTCCAGTTAAAGAATTCAATGATGATCAGTTCGTATTCATGGCGACAGAGACAGGAAGCGTTAAGAAAACAAAATTGTCCGCCTACTCTAGACCAATGAAATCAGGGATAAAAGCAATCAAGCTCAGGGATGGAGATCGAGTTGTAAATGCTGAAATTACTGATGGATCAAAAGAAATTATGCTCTTCTCAAATTCTGGTAAATCAATCAGATTTAAAGAATCTGATGCAAGACCAATGGGTCGAGTCTCACAAGGTGTCAGAGGTATGCGAATCGATAAGGACCAGAAAATTATTTCTCTTGTAGTCCTTGAGGAAGGAAATATTCTTGTCGCAACTAAGAATGGTTTCGGTAAACAGACATTAAAAGATGAATTCTCTATACAAAAAAGAGGTGGTAAAGGCGTGATTGCAATCCAAACATCAGATAGAAATGGAAATTTGATTGGTGCGAAGCAAGTCAGTACTGGAGATGAAGTCATGTTCATTAGTACATCAGGTAATCTGATTCGCACCCGAACTGATGACATATCTGTCATTGGAAGAAATACCCAAGGTGTCAGGCTCATAAGACTATCTGAAGATGATCACCTCTTGGGTATGGAGAAAGTCATCAGCGAAGATGATGAGGAATAAATATGTCAAAAGATATATTCAACTTCTCTGCAGGTCCTGCATTAATTCCTGATTCAGTAATACGTAAGATACATCTAGGACTGGATGACTTTGATCGTGGAATGTCAATCACTGAAGTATCACACAGAAGCAATGCTTTTAAGGAATTTGCCCAATCTTCTGAATTCTCATTGAGGAATTTACTGAATATAAGTGACGAGTATTCTGTTCTATTTCTTCAAGGTGGAGCCACACATCAATTTGCCCTCATCCCAATGAACTTTTCAAAAAATGGCGTACTTGACTATCTTGTGACCGGAGCATGGTCGAAGAAGGCCTGTGCTTATGCAAGCCATATTTCTGATGTAAATATCGTATCTGATTCTTCTTCAAATAACTTTACAGATGTAGCAGAGTTAAGTAGTTGGAATATCTCGGATAATGCTGATTATTTCTTCTATTGTGCCAATGAAACAGTCCATGGATTAGAAATCCATGAGCCAATTGAAACAAACTCACCAATCATATGCGATATGTCATCAACAATTGCCTCAAGACCTATTGATATTAATCAATATGATTTAATTTTTGCTGGTGCTCAGAAAAATCTTGGTATTGCTGGTGTAACCATTGTTATTGTAAAAAATAAACTCTTGTCAGAGTCAAATACAGAATTACTGCCAATGTTTGATTACACATCACATGCCAATGAAGCTTCAATGCTAAATACCTCTCCAGTTTTTTCTTGGTACGTATCAGGTTTAATATTTGATTGGATACATGAGCAAGGGGGTGTTGAAGAAATGGCTAAAATGAATAAATTGAAATCTGATTTACTCTACGACTTCATTGATCAATCAAGTTTTTATTCCAATCCTGTCTCAAAGTCATATAGATCATGGATGAATATACCCTTTACTCTATCTATGGATGATCTAGATGATGAATTTCTTAAATCTGCAGAAGAAGTAGGGCTGTTAAATTTGAAGGGCCATAGAACCGTTGGAGGAATGCGTGCAAGTGTGTACAATGCGATGCCAATTGAAGGAATTAAAAAATTAATATCCTTCATGGACGAATTTGCAAAGTTACACGAATAAAATGTACAAAATATTAAAGCTCAATAATATTGCCCAAGAAGGCCTCAGTGTCTTTAACTCCAGTGAATATCATTGTGGTGAAGATGTCACAAACCCAGACGCGATTATTCTGCGTTCATATGACATACACGAAATGAATATCCCAAAAGATTTAAAAGCAGTTGGTAGAGCTGGCTCAGGGGTTAACAATATTCCTATTGAAAAATATACCGAACATGCAATTCCTGTTTTTAATGCACCTGGTGCAAACTCTAATGCAGTAAAAGAGCTTGTTTTGGCCTCTATACTTATTGCTGCAAGAAACATACACAATGCCATCAAGTATGTTGAATCAGTCAAGAACTCAGAGAATCTGAAAGATGACATTGAACATGGGAAAAAAGAATATGTTGGGTTTGAGCTTCCAACAAAAACACTTGGTGTAATTGGCTTGGGTCAGATTGGCGTAAAAGTTGCTAATGCGGCATATGACCTTGGGATGAATGTAATTGGCTATGATCCTCTCATCACAGTAGACAACGCAATTAATCTTCAACCTGGAGTTCAAAATGTTACTGATCTGAAAGAATTGCTTACTGAGTCTAATATCATCACCATTCATATTCCTCACAAAAAAGAAACAGAGAATTTCATCAGTGATAATGAAATAAAACTACTGAGTGACGGAACGATTATTATCAATCTATCAAGAGAGGCAATTGTTGACTCTAGCGCTGTTTTAAAATACTTGGAATCAAAAAAGATTAAGACTTACGTAACTGATTTCCCCAATGAAAAAATGATCAATCATGAGGGTGTCCTTGTAATGCCTCATTTGGGTGCGTCCACAAAGGAAGCTGAAATAAATTGTGCAGTAATGGTTGCAAATAGTCTTAAATCTTATCTTGAGACTGGAAATATACTTAATTCTGTCAACTTTCCTGATGTTAAATTAGGTATCAGTTCACCACATCGACTCACAATCATAAATAAGAATGTACCCAATATCATAGGACAGTTCACATCCATTTTGGGTAACTCAGGAATCAATATTGATGACCTCTCTCATAAGGTATTGAATGAAATTGGTTATACTATCCTAAATGTTGATAAACCAATTACAGAAAATGTTTTACAAGAGATATCTGACATTGAAGGTGTCATGAAAACCAATCTACTTTTTTAAGTTATGCGTGTTTCATATTTAGGGCCAAAGGGATCATTCACCCAAATTGCTTTGATTAAGTATTTTGGTGATGATCTTGATCAAGTCTCTAAAAAGACCATTGGTGATGTATTTCATAGTGTAGAAAATAATGATTCAGACTATGGGATAGTTCCTATTGAGAATTCCTTTGAGGGCCCCGTAAACAATACTCATGATTTGCTAATCGGTTCGGATATCCAAATTTATGATGAGATACAAATCAGAATTAATCAGTGCTTGGTCGCAAAAACCAATGATATCAGTCAGATAGAAAGAATATATTCTCATCCGCAATCTTTTGGGCAGTGTAAAGGATGGTTAAAGTCTAATCTTCCAAATGCTCAGTTGATTCCTGTTTTTAGTAATTCTGAGGGCGCTGAAAAACTCACTACAGACAATGAAGCATGTATTGGCTCAAAAGCACTTACCAACCTATATGGATTAAGTTTGCTTAACGAAAATATTGAAGACTCAAAAGACAACACGACTAGATTTGTAATTTTGAGCCATTCTCAGCAGGACAAATTAGATAGTAGCAAGGTTTCTTTGGTCATCTCACCACCAAATAGTGATGCATCAGGATCTCTGTATAATCTCTTAAAACCATTTGCTGCTGAAGATATCAATCTTTTGAGAATTGAATCACGACCATCTAGGAATCAAATATGGAGCTATGTTTTTTTTATTGACTGTGAAGGATATATTGAAGATGAAAATATCCAAAACGCCATTGCTGCACTTAGTAATCAGAATATAGATGTCAAAATTTTGGGTTGCTACCCAAGTTATAAGAATCAATGAACACCGAACCAATTAATCTTTTAGCAACCTCTAATAGAAGATTAAATGGTTGCATAGAAGTCCCTGGTGATAAGTCTATCTCTCATCGGGCGATCATTATTTCATCCATTGCTCATGGAAGAACAGAAATTAATGGCTATCTGGATGCAACAGATGTCAATGCAACCGTCAATGCCTGTAGAGCGATTGGTGCAGAGATTACAGAAAAAGATGATTCATTGATTGTGAATGGCAATGGTCTTAAGCGCACTTGTGGAGAAAATATTGAATTGAACTTTGGTAACTCTGGAACCTCAATGAGGTTAATGATGGGCATTCTATCAGCTCAAAAGTTCTCATCGACTCTAATCGGTGATGCATCTCTTAACCAAAGACCAATGAAAAGGATTTCAAAACCTTTGCTTAAAATGAATGCTGATATAAAAATTACAGACGGAAAACCACCAGTATATATCAAACCAGTATCGTCTATTAGATGTGTTGACCACAGGATTGATGTTGCGAGCGCACAAATAAAATCATCAATCATGTTGGCTGGCCTATATGGTGATAGAGCTTTCAGTATAGATACACCTCGATCTAGAGACCATACTGAAATCATGCTGAGCGACTTTGGATGCAATATCTCAGCAGATTCAGATTCAATCAAAATGGAACCTGGTAAACTCATTTCACCAAATAAAATTGAAGTTCCAGGAGATATCTCATCGGCTGCATTTTTTATAGTTGGCTCAATCATCTCTAAAAATAGCCAAATCAAAATTAAAAATGTTGGGTTAAATCCATTGAGAACTGGTCTTATTGAAATCCTTGAAATGATGGGAGCAAAAATTGAGATCACTGATCAAAAAAGAGTTAATGGAGAGACGATTGGAAATGTATATGCTGAATCCTCAATTCTAAATGGAATTGATGTACCAAAGGAGCTGATATCAAGTGCAATTGATGAGTTACCATTAGTTGTTCTAGCAGCTAGCCAGGCTGATGGAAAGACCTCTCTAAGAAATGCTGAAGAACTCCGAGTAAAGGAATCTGACAGAATCTCATCAATGGTGAAAATGATGGATAGTTTTAAAATTTCAACCAATGAATATCCTGATGGATTGGATGTTTATGGTGGATCAATTAAGGGGGCTAGGATTAATAGTTTTGATGATCACAGAATCGCAATGACTGCACTTATTGCTTCGCTTGTATCTGATGGAGATATTCTCGTTGAGAATTGCAAGAATATTGATACATCATTTCCAGCATTTATTGAAATTGCTAACAGCATAGGCATGGATATCAATAATGACTAGTGTCATTACCATCGATGGGCCTAGTGGAGTTGGCAAAGGGACTGTATCTGAATATTTATCAGAAGAATTAAAATGGAATTATTTAAATAGTGGTGCTCTTTACAGGGCAATAGCATGGGTTGTTAGAAGTGAATCGATCGATCTGACTGATATTATAGGGATAGAACAAGCTTCAAAAGATATTGAATTTTTACTTGAAAATAAAAAACTCAGAATCGAATACAAGAAGATTGATATTGGCTCATTGATTTATGATGAAGAAGTAGCAAAAATTGCATCAAAAGTATCTTCAAAACCTAATGTCCGACAATCAATCGTAAATATTCAAAGATCTTTCAAAAAAGAACCGGGCCTGGTTGCCGAAGGAAGAGATATGGGATCAGTAATCTTTCCTGAGTCACAGTTAAAAATCTTCCTAACTGCATCCATACAAACAAGAGCTCAAAGACGCTTTAAGCAGTTGAAGGATAGGGCATTTAATGTTAGCCTTCCGGCTCTAATTAAGGATTTAGATGCTCGTGATAGAAGAGACAAAGGTAGAAAAGAATCGCCGCTTGTCATTCCAAAAGGGGCATTTGTAATAGAAACAGACGATTTAACCGTCGTTCAAGTAAAAAAAGAAGTTAAAAAAAAGGTAAATAAGACCTATGGAACAAACATTTGAAGAGCTATTTGAAGGCTCTCAGTACAATCAAAATATCAAACCTGGCCAAATCATTGAGGCCAATGTCATTAATATCACAGCTGACCATGCTGTTCTTAGTGCAGGACTCAAGTCTGAATCTTTTGTAAACATAAACCAATTTAAGAACTCTGATGGTGAGATAGAGGTAGCTGTCGGCGACAGCGTTAAAGTTGTAATAGAGGAGATTGAAGATGGCGAAGGTCAAACAAGGCTTTCTCGTCAAAAAGCAAAGAATGAGGCAACGTGGGCAAAACTAATATCCGCTACTGATTCTGGCGATATAGTCACTGGCTTAATACAGAATAGGATCAAAGGTGGCTTCATGGTGTTGATTGATGATGTCACTGCATTCCTACCAGGATCTCTAGTCGATGTAAGACCAGTGAGAGAAACTCAGTATCTTGAAGGAACTTCATCAGAGTTCAAGGTAGTCAAAGCTGATAAAGCGTCAAACAATATAGTTGTTTCAAGAAAAGCAGCTCTATTGGGAGATTCAGAGGAGAACAGAGGTGAGATGCTCTCTAAACTTAATGAAGGCGATGTGGTAGAAGGGATAATAAAAAACTTAACAGACTACGGAGCATTCATTGATCTAGGAGGCCTTGATGGACTGCTTCATATCACTGATATTTCATGGAAGAAGATAAAACATCCATCTGAAATACTAAAAATTGCTGAAAAAATCCAAGTGAAGATTATTTCAATTGATAACGAGAAGGGAAGAGTCTCTCTTGGTTTAAAACAACTTGAAGACGATCCTTGGGAAGACTTGATTAAGAATTACGAAACCGGCATGAAAGCTGAATGCACAATTTCAAATATCACTGATTATGGATTATTCATGGAAATTGATGATGGCATAGAGGGTCTGGTGCATGTTTCTGAGATTGATTGGACAAATAACAACCCGAACCCACATAAAATAGCCAATGTAGGTGACCAAATAGAAGTTATGATTCTCGGTATCGATAAAGAAAAAAGAAGGGTATCTTTGGGCATAAAACAATGTCTTCCAAATCCATGGTCTGATTTCTCTGAGCAGCATAATGAAAATGAAAAAATCACAGGAAAAATCAAATCTATTACTGATTTTGGAATCTTTGTTGAACTCGATGGAGGCATAGATGGGTTGATTCATATATCGGATGTATCATGGGAAAGTGATGAAGATATAGATCTATCGGCTTATAAAAAATCTGACGAGATTGAAACAATGATTCTTTCAATTGACTCAAGCAAACAAAGGATTTCACTTGGAATTAAACAACTAGATAATGATCCATTTCAAGAATATCTAACCAATCATCCTAAGAACACTACAGTTAAAGGAACTATATCTGAAGTGGATGAAAGAAATGCTCTTGTAAATCTAGCTGAGAAAGTGAATGGATTGCTAAATATATCTGAGGTCTCAAGAGATAAGATTGATGATATGAGATCCTCATTCAGACCAGATGATGAAATAGAAGCAAAAATAGTTGGTTACGACAAAAAGAATAGAACCATTAAACTTTCAATTAAAGCAAAAGAAGAAACTGAAGAAAAAGAAGCTCTTGAAACATATAAGAAAGATGAAAAAGAGAATATTTCAAAAACCAGTCTAGGAGATTTATTGAAATCTAAATTTGTCAAAGACAAAGATTAGTATTTCGGAATCCTATTTTTTCTGTTTTAATCTAGAAGTGGCCATAAACAAAAAACAACTTGTCGATCTAATATCTTCAAAGCAAGATCAGCTTTCACATAAAGACGTAGAACTATCAGTTAAAACCATATTTAAATCTATGTCAGATTCCCTAAAGAAGGGAAATCGAATTGAAATCAGAGGCTTTGGTAGCTTTGCTCTTAGATTCAGAAAATCGAGGACTGGCAGAAACCCAAAGTCTGGCGAATCCGTGAATATTCAAAATAGATATGTACCTCACTTCAAACCGGGTAAAGATTTTAGAGAGTTAGTCAAGGACGCGGGCGACAATAAAGACTCATAGTAATGCCGTCTGAAAGTGTCTTTTATCTTACTGGTATCTTTCTTTTATTTGGGATAGTTGTCTATATATACATAAACTTCTTTGAGTCTGAAAAAAATGAAAATATTAATCCTGATTATCTCATAGGGCTCAAATATCTTCTTGATGAAGAATCCGATAAGGCCATAAACTTATTTTCAAATCTTATTGAGATTGACGATGAAACCATAGAAACACATCTCGCACTAGGCGTGTTATTCAGGAAACAAGGTCGAGTAGATAAGGCGATCCAGCTTCACGAATATATTCTTACAAAAGATGATCTACCAGAAAATCATTACTACCAAACATTGTTTGAGCTAGGTGAAAATTATTTTTCTGCTGGCATATATAACAAGGCTGAAGATATTTTTCTAAAACTTAAGGATGTTGACACGCATAAAGAAAATGCACTAAATAAACTGATTATCATCAATGAATATTTTGGTGAATGGAAAAAGGCACTTTTATTTTTAGAGGAGCTTGATGCAAAAAGCGATCAAGATTTATCCATCACTAGAAATCACTATTATTGCGAAATAGCCGAAATGCATATTGATAGCGGTGAAATAAAATCAGCGAATGACTATCTCCTAAAAGCTCAAGGCCTTCATACCGATTCAATTAGGAGCGAATATATAAAATTACTTATTGATCTAAATAACTCTGACAGTGCATCAGCTATAGAGTCATTCGTATCAATGACAAAAAAGAATAACATTACTTATATTTTAGCACTCCCAAGAATTCTACAATCCTTAAATAATGATACTGAGTTAATTAACCAAAGACTAAGTGAACTCCTGACTAATGATCCAAATGCTAAAGATCAGTTATCATTATTAGGAGTTATGTATCCAGATATTGACAATAAAATCATCGAAGATGTAATCCAGTCATTCATAGAAAGCCAAGATATAATTAAGGAAATTGATAAACTTGATGAGAATTATTCTATTGTCTCAACGATATCGAGTCGTCTAAGTCAAAGTATGCGGCATATCCTCAATAAAAAAATGAAATCAGAATATAAATTCAATTGCAAAAAATGTGGATATCAGACAATTGCATTCTCATGGCAATGTCCAACTTGTAAAAGTTGGGAGTCATCTAAACCAATTAATTTTTTGAAGGCGATTTAATATGAGTTCGAAGATTGGAGTCATTACAGGAAATTTTGATGTCATTCATCCAGGATATATATACATCTTCGATGAATGCAAAGAGCAGTGTGATATTTTATTGTTATTGCTTCACGAGGACCCATCAACTGAAAGACCAGAGAAGATAAAACCCATATTAAGTCTCAATGAAAGGAATAAGATCTTATCCTCTATTAAACAAATTGACCGAATCATCCCATATCAAACAGAGGCTGATCTCTTCGAGATCCTCAAAGAGGAACACATTGATATCAGATTTCTGGGTGATGATTATAAAGGTAAATCATTCACAGGAGATGATCTTAATATACCTATATATTATCTCGATCGATCACATGGCTGGAGCACCACAAAGTATAAAAAATTGATCGCAGAGACTGTTTGAGCCTCCTTAAATCTGGCTCCCCGGGCCGGACTCGAACCAGCGACCAATTGATTAACAGTCAATCGCTCTACCAACTGAGCTACCGGGGAGTAGATTAAAAAGAAGTCTGCTTGAAGCCAATTAAATAGTCAAGCTTGATTAAGCCAATGATTTAGAGATTCTTTCAACAGCCTCTTTGATCTGATCAAGACTGGTTGCATAGGATAATCGAATATATCCTGTTGAGCCAAAAGCACTTCCAGGAACAACCGCCACATTAGCACTTTCAATTAAATATTCAGATAATTCTATATCGTCCTTAAAGCCTTTTTCTTCGATAACATTCTTCACATCTGGGAATAAGTAAAATGCACCAGTTCCTGGAGAGGTTTTAAAACCTTTAATAGCATTCAGAGCATTGCAAAAATAATCATGACGAATTTTGTACTGCTCAACCATTGCATAAACCTCATCTTTTGAACCATTAAGTGCAGCTATGGTTGCAGCCTGTGAAATTGACGATGGATTCGATGTGCTTTGGCTTTGAATTTTTTTCATTGCACCAATCACATCAGCAGGTCCTCCACAATATCCAATTCTCCAACCTGTCATTGCATAAGACTTAGAAACCCCATTTATAGTTATAGTTCGATCAAACAGTGCTGGACAAGCTTGTGCAAAAGACACAAATGGTTGATCTCCCCAGTAGATGTATTCATACATGTCATCTGTTGCAACATATACGTCAGGGTAATTTTCTAATATAGCGCCTATGGATTCATAGTCAGACCTAGAAAATGTTATTCCAGTTGGATTAGATGGGGAATTGATGATCACAAGTTTTGTTCGATCATTGAGTGCATCTGCAAATGCATTTAAATCTATTGAGAAATCATTTTCTTGAAATGTATCTACAAAAACAGGTGTAGCATCTGCAAGAAGAACCATATCGGGATATGAGACCCAGTATGGGCTTATTATGATGACTTCATCTCCATCACCCAAGATTGCTTGAAAAAGATTGTAAAGAGTTTGCTTGGCTCCTGTTGAGACAAGTATATTTGCAGGTTGGTACTTGAGTTCATTATCTTCACTGAATTTACTGATAATGGCTTCCTTTAAGTCAGGGACACCATCTACCTGAGTATATTTTGTCATCCCTTTATCCATAGCTGCTTTTGCAGCATCCTTAATGTATTCAGGTGTGTCAAAGTCTGGTTCGCCAGCGCTCATGCTGATGACATCAATTCCTGCAGATCTCATTTCCATTGCTTTTGAAGAGATGGCAATGGTTGCCGAGGGTTTGACCTTTCTAACTCTTTTAGATATTGGATTATTCATTCTGTAGAATCTTTACAATTTAGATCGATATAATAACAAATTATGAAAGACGATTGTTTTAAATTAAAAGCAGAATACAGTCCAAAAGGTGATCAACCAGAAGCCATAGAATCATTACTGAGTGGAGTAAATTCTGGTCTCTATAAACAAACTCTGCTTGGTGTTACTGGATCTGGAAAAACATTTACAATTGCAAATTTAATTGAGCAATCTCAAAGAACGACGTTATTACTTGCTCCAAATAAGACACTCGCAGCTCAACTCTATGGAGAAATGAGAGAATACTTCCCTGAAAATAAAGTGGAATACTTTGTCTCATACTATGATTACTATCAACCTGAGGCTTACGTACCTGTAACAGATGTGTATATTGAGAAAGATGCATCTGTTAATGCCCACATAGAGCAGATGAGACTCTCAGCAACAAAAGCGCTGATCGAACGAAAGGATACGATCATTGTGGCATCGGTTTCTGCCATATATGGTCTTGGTGATCCAAAACAATACCTAAACATGGTGCTTCACTTATCCTTAAATGATCGATTGTCTGGTAAATCAATCTCCCAGAAGTTGGCAGAACTACAATACCAAAGAAATAATATTGAGTTCAAACAGGGTGTGTTTAGAGTCATGGGTGATGTAATAGATATATATCCAGCTGATTCTGAAAATGAAGCCATCAGAGTAGAGATGTTTGATGATGAGGTTGAAAATATTTCCTTTTTCGATCCTTTGACTGGTGAAATCAGAAGAAAGGTTAGGCAAGTTACGATTTTTCCAAAAACTCATTATGTAACTCCACGTGAAGTCATGTTGAATGCAATAGACCATATCAAAGATGAACTATCTGATCGTCTCATCGTCTTAAATGAGCAGAATAAGCTTGTTGAGGCACAGAGGCTTGAACAGAGGACAATGTATGATATTGAAATGATCAGGGAGCTTGGTTTTTGCTCAGGTATCGAGAATTATAGTCGATACCTCTCTGGCAGAGAAGAGGGGGAGCCACCACCTTGTTTAATAGATTACCTTCCGGATGATGCCTTAATTATTATTGATGAGAGTCATGTTACCATTCCTCAACTAAGAGGCATGTATAAAGGGGATCACTCAAGAAAAACCACATTGGTTGAGTATGGGTTTAGACTCCCATCGGCTTTGGATAATCGACCGCTAATGTATGAAGAATTTGAAGATATGTCAAAACAGACAGTCTATGTTTCTGCGACTCCTAGAGATTACGAATTAGAACAATCAGATAATGTTGCTGAACAAATTGTTCGTCCAACTGGTTTGATAGATCCTGAAGTTGAGATCAGGCCTGTAACTAATCAAGTTGATGACTTGCTCTCTGAAATAAGATTAAGAGTTAATAATTCTGAACGTGTTCTTGTTACAACGCTTACAAAAAGAATGGCTGAAGATTTGGCGGAGTACTTTAATGATAATCAAGTCAGAGTGAGGTACCTTCATTCTGACATCGATACTGTTGAGAGATCAGAGATTCTAAGAGATCTGAGATTGGGAGAATTTGATGTATTGGTTGGCATCAACTTGTTGAGAGAAGGTCTTGATTTACCAGAAGTATCTCTAGTCGCAATACTTGATGCTGATAAAGAAGGCTTTTTAAGATCAGCAGGATCATTGATTCAGACCATAGGAAGAGCAGCCAGAAATGTTAATGGAAAAGCAATCATGTATGCAGACAAACAAACTGATTCAATGAAAAATGCCATCGAAGAAACGAATCGCAGAAGAAAAAAACAAATCGAATTCAATAAAGACAATGGCATTGAGCCCAAAACAATCATCAAAAATATTCAGGACATTATGGATGGTGCAAAACCATCGCAGACAAGACAGTTCATTAAAATACCCAAACAGATCAAAAAGAAACTTCAATCAGATAATCCGTCAGATATATCTAAACTCCTGGAAGAACTTGAAATTAAGATGTTCAATGCTGCTAAAGATTTGGATTTTGAAGAGGCAGCAAAGATTAGGGATGAAATAAAGCTCATCAAGGATCTTAATTTTGGTATAAATTATGTAGATTCATCCAATAAGATGAGAACATAAATTATTACTTTCTTAATTGATTAATAATGCTTAAAAGGAGCCATGACTTGAAATATAAAACTTTAATGATATTGAGTCTTTTCTTCAGTTTACAATTGAGTGCAGAGATTTCTGGCGATATTGAATATGGGAAAAAGCTTGCTGAAGAATCACCAAGCCCACTTATTCTTCAGTTATTGTTATATAAATACTTGGATTCACCAAAACAGCTCTTGCGCAACGGGTGTGAAGGTTGTCACGAACTTAAAACGTTTGAAGGAAATACAAAAGAAGAAATTCTAGACAGAATACTCAAATCTTGGCATGCTTCAGGTTACATTGACGAAGACCTCAATGATCTGGCCACATATCTCTTTGAAGAATCCAATAAGAGTTAAAACTGGAGGCGCGTAGCTCAGCTGGTTAGAGTGCTTGCTTGACATGCAAGAGGTCGGCGGTTCGAGTCCGCCCGTGCCTACCAGTCATATTAACTTTTTTTCTAAAATAGCAATTAAATGAATTAGCCAAAAAAATAATCCTAGGATTGCTATCATATAGACCCTACTTTTGGTGTGACTTAGATGTTCAATCTATAATCTCTGGGTCTCACAGGGGTGACAAACAAAAACAATGGAGAAAACTAATGAATAGTTTTAAAAACTATCTATTGGCATCACTATTCGTCTCGTTGTTTTCTGTAGCTTCATTTGCTCAGGAAATTGAGGAGATAATAGTTACAGCCAATAAAAGAGAACAAACGGTTCAGGATATTCCGATGAATATCTCTGTTTTAACCTCAGAGGTTATGACTGAAAGAGGAATCTATAATCCAGAGGATTATCTGAGAACTCTTGCAGGTGTATCGACACCTGGTGGCGATACTTACTATACGATGAGAGGTCTGAACACAGGAACAGCGCAAGTATCCTCAGGAACTTCTAATACATATATGGGTGAGATCTCAATGGGAATGACAAACCTATATGATGTTGACAGGATTGAAGTCCTCAGAGGACCACAGGGCACTTTGTATGGATCAAATGCGGTAGGTGGAACCATTAGATACATCACAGCTATGCCTCAGTTTGATGAATTCGAAGGCAATGTGACTGTTGAAGTACTTGATAAGAAACTCGCTGATGATACA
>Ga0208127_1000996_pt1 | contig 14444 bp, 13 predicted proteins | sample ETNtaG_6_FD_185751 | JGI IMG/M metagenome (GOLD analysis project Ga0208127, IMG submission 185751) | Marine microbial and viral communities from oxygen minimum zone, Eastern Pacific Ocean - ETNP201306SV45 (SPAdes) (version 2) | ecosystem: Environmental > Aquatic > Marine > Oceanic ...
GCTCGAGCGCATCCAGTTCGTTGTGGTCATTGCGGTCATCGAGCATGCGAAGAAATTGTGTTTTCGACCGCTCATAGCCCGTCGCCCGATCGCCGCCGATGCAAATGCCGAGGATGCCCGGGCCGCAGCCTTTGCCCTGAGCCTGTTGCACCGCATCGAGGATCACCTTGCGGCAGCCGTCTAGATCGCGGTTGGCCTTGAGCGGCGTGTTCGGCAACGAATACTGTGCGCCCACATTCTCGCAGCCGCCGCCCTTGAGCATTAGCCGCACGGTCACATGCTCTTCGTGATGTTGATGAAAATGAAACACCGGCGCCCCCAGGCCCACGTTAGTCCCGTCGTTTTTGCCGGTCAATGAATCCACAGAATTCTGCCGAAGATAGCCTCGCTTTGTAGCCTCGGTCACCGCCTTCCGTGCCGTGTCCTCAAAGGTCATCTGATTAAAACCCACCGGACAATCGACGTAAAACAGCACGCTGCCCGTGTCCTGACAAATCGGCTGAGATTTTTCCTTCGCTAGCGCAATATTGCGCTCGATGATCTTCATCGCATTCTCGGCGATGGTGTCTTTTTTCTCGTTCTCCAATGCTTGCAACACGCCTCGCTGCACATCATCCGGAATCTCCGCGGACGTACGCCGGACAATCTCGATCACTGACTCAAAAAGCTGCTCCATGCAAAGGCCCACGCTACGAATCACACCGGCCGCTGTCAATGCGCCACACCACGCGACGATTGGCCGTTGACGCGCGGCTTTCCAATCGGCAACGTCCCGTCTGCATGAGTGAGGAATCGAAAACGGAATCCGCGCCCGCCAGAAACCCCCGTAAATCCGGCGGCGGCAAACTCAAGCCGTTGCCTCTACCGGTAGCCGTCCCGAAATGGCCATTCCTAACAGCCGACATCATTTTCATTGGGCTCGGCTACTGGATTAGCACACTCATCCAGGGCGATCCCCAATCATGGCAGATCGTCAGCATTCTCGTGTGTGCCGGGCTGGGCGCAGGCTTTGCGGTGGCGCCGTTTTATTTCGAGTACCGCGCCGAGGCCAAGGCGGTGGAGATCGCCCAGCTGACCACGGTGGCCAAGGAAGTGAACAAAATCGAGGAGGCTGCCCAGTTGATTGCTGAGGCGTCGGCGAACTGGTCGTCCGTCCAGGAAACCTCCGAGCAAACCGCCAAGCTCGCCGAGGAGATCGCCTCCGGCATGGCCGCTACGGTAAAAGATCACGACGCCTTCATGGCCAACGCGAACACCGAGGAATTAAGCACGCTCAAGTTGGAGGTAGAAAAACTCCGGCGCTTTGAGGCCGACTGGGCCAACACGCTGGTCGGCGTGCTCGATCTGGTGTATCGACTGGAACAATCGGCCATCGCTTCGGGCAAGGAGCAATTCATCCAGACCATCGGCCAGTTCCAGGGCCAGTGCCGCGAGGTCGGCCGCCGCGTGGGTTTGGTGGCGTTTGAAGCGGAGAACGGCGCGCCGTTTAATGCTGAGAAACACGCCTTGCCGGATGGCGAAATTGCTGGGGACAACTCCACCATCACCCAAACCCGCCTGCCCGGGTTCAAGCTGCAGGGCAAGCTCGTGCGCAAACCGCTCGTCGCCGTGGGTTAATGCTTCCGGCTCGCGTGCGCACACACGCCGCGCGTGCTGGCGGCGACAAACTCCAACATCTCCCGCGCCTTGTTTCCCGGCTGCGAAGCCAACGCCTCCGTCACGGTTGCCCCCAAGTTATTCCCCTCAACGAAAATCCGTTTGTAATGACCGTTTAACTCCCGCCGTTGCTCTGTGGTAAACCCGGCTCGCCGCAGGCCCACGATATTCAGCCCGCATAATTTGTTGACCCCAAACGCTATCGTGTAGGGCGGCAGATCCTGACTCACGGCCGCGTTGCCCTGCATCATCGCCAGCGTGCCCACGCGCACAAATTGATGCACCGCGCAATGGCCGGAAAGAAACACGCGATCAGCAATCTCCGCATGGCCGCCGATCAACGCGCCATTCGCAAAGATGTTGTCATTGCCGATCACCGCGTTGTGGCCCACGTGACTGTGCGCCATGAAAAAGTTGCCCGATCCAATCACCGTATCTTCCTCCAGCGTGTTGGAACGATGGAGCGTCACGTGTTCACGAATTACATTGTCATCCCCCACGCGCAGTCGGGTGGCTTCCCCCTCGTACTTGAGATCCTGCGGTGCATCTCCGATCACCGCGCCGGTATGAATGATGTTGTTCGCGCCTACCACGGTGTGTCCGGTAAGATGGGCATGCGGGCCGATCCGGCTGTCGGCACCCACGCGCACATTCGCATCAATCACCGCATACGGCCCCACCTGCACGGATTCGTGCAGCTCGGCTTTCGGATCAATCACGGCCGTCGGGTGAATCATTCGAATCCCCCAATACCGAAGGATGGCTCAAAGCCCAAGCTTCAAATCGGTCATTCGTAAAAGTATCCGTGTTCCTTGAGCGAAAAATAATCGCGCTTCCGCTCATCGGTCCGGCGGCCAAGGATGACGTGATCCAGCACTTCAATCTTAAGTAATAGCCCAGCTCGAATGAGATCACGCGTCACGGTGATGTCCGCCTTGGAGGGTATCGGGTCGCCGCTGGGATGATTATGCACCAGCACCACCGCCGAGGCATTCGCCGCAACGGCATGCCGAAAGACATCGCGCGGATGCACGATGGCGACATCCAGCGTGCCGCGTGTCAGGGCCACTTTACGCAGAAGCCGGCGGCGCGTATCGAGTAACAGCGCATAAAAATGCTCGACGGCGTACGGCCGGCATTCCTCCCTCAATAACTCCGCCACCGCCACCGGTTGATCCAATAACGGCGCGGCCGCCTGAATCTCCACCGCCATTCGCCGGGCCAGGGTGAAGGCCGCCTTCAGGGCAATTGCCTTGTCTCGGCCAACACCGCGGATTTCCCTCAATTCTTCCAAGGTGGCGCGATACATTTCGCTCAAGGTCCCGAACCGCTGGATCAGCGCGCGGCCTACTTGCGCCGCCGATTGGCCGCGCAACCCCGTGCGCAGCAGGATGGCAATCAGCTCGGCATCGGTCAGCGCTTCGGCGCCGTGCTCGGCCAAGCGCTCGCGCGGGCGTTCATGCTGCGGCAAATCCTTGATCCGGGATGGGAGGGTCACGATTGGAATCGTGCCCTTTTATAGTGGCCACGCATGCCTATTTCGTTTCCTGCAAAAACTCCGCAAACTCCGCCTCTGCGTAGGCCGGAATGCGGGCGCGCAGATGCACCCATTCATCTTCGTACCGTTCCTCGTCAATCTGTCCCAGCGCCCGCACGCGGGCCTGTGCTGCCCCATTGGCAGTCGGAATACGCAGGTGCAAACATTGACGGATCGGCCGGAGCATGGTGCCGAGTTCAGCCATCAATTCCTCAAGGCCTTCGCCCGTGCGGGCGGACACCGCAACCGCATGATCGTACTCGCGCAGCCAATGCAGGTTGCCGTTGCGTTCGGGCTGTTGATCGACCTTGTTGAAGACCATCAGCGTCGGCTTGTCGTCCCCGTCAATTTCCTTCAACACTTCGTCCACCGCCTGAATCTGTTCGGCGGCTCCGGTGTTGGACACATCGATCACGTGCATCAGAATGTCCGCCTCCACCACCTCCTCCAGCGTGGCTTTGAAAGATTCCACGAGCTGGTGCGGCAGCTTACGTATGAAGCCTACCGTATCGCTGAGCAACGCGTTTTGGTTGGTGGGCAATCGCAGGCGTCGCGTGGTGGGATCCAGCGTGGCGAAGAGTTTGTCTTCGCTCAACACGTCAGCTCCGGTGAGCTTGTTGAGCAGAGTAGATTTGCCGGCATTGGTGTAGCCGACGATCGACACCAGTGGCCACTGACTGCGTTGGCGTCCGCTGCGCTGAGTGGATCGCACGCGCTTAACTTCCTCTAACTCTCGCCGCAATCGCGCGATGCGTTCTTGGATGCGCCGGCGGTCGACCTCCAACTGCGATTCACCATCTCCGCGCATTCCAATGCCCCCTTTCTGCCGGGAAAGGTGCGTCCACATTCGAGTCAACCGTGGCAAGATGTGCTGCAGTTGGGCCATCTCGATCTGCATCTTGCCTTCCCGTGTGCGGGCGCGTTGGGCAAAGATGTCGAGGATCAGCGCGGTTCGATCCAGCACTTTGCAGTCGAAGAGCCGCTCCAAGTTGCGCGTTTGCGCCGGGCTCAATTCGTCGTCAAAGATCACCGTGTCCACCTCGCCCTGTTTCGCCAGCTCGGCAAATTCGCTGGCCTTGCCTTTGCCAATGAATGTCGCGACATGGGGGCGGTCGAGCTTTTGCGTGCCTTCGCCGATGATGGTGGCGCCGGCCGTGGTCGCCAGCTCTGCCAGTTCCGCCATCGATTCATTGACATCGAAGGCGTTTCCCTGCTTGAGCTCCACCCCCACGAGAAAGACCCGCTCCGTTTTCCCTTCCTGTTCGGCGAGAGATTTCACGGGTCAATGCGGCAATGGCTCAAAATGCGTCGGGCGGTTTCGTCGGGCGCTTCGCCTGCCGACACACACAGGCTCACCGCTCCCTGCAGTCGGTGAAACCAAGTCATCTGTCGTCGCGCGAATTGCCATGTCCGGGATTTAACCAACGCGACGGTGTCCGGCAAGTCCTGTTCGCCTTGGAGGTGCCCAATAACCTGTCGATATCCAAGGGCTTGTTGCGCGACGCGATTGTCCTCCAAGGCTACGCGCAGGGAACAAGTTTCCTCCACCAATCCGGCCGCAAACATCGCATCGACCCGCTCTTCAATCCGCGCCCGCAAATCGTCGCGCTCGCGTTCGATCAGAAAAAAATTGGCCGGCACCGTGTTCTGCCACTCCTGCCGCTGCTGGGAAAAGGGTTTGCCCGTCAACCGAATGACCTCCAACGCCCGGACCACCCGCCGTGGATTTTGTTGGTCTATGCGTTCAAACATCACGGGATCGGTTGCCTTCAACTCGGCCAACCGGGCTTCGGGATCCATTGCCTCGATCGCCGCTCGCACTTCTGCATTTGCCTGAGGCGAATCGCCCAAGCCCTCGTGCCAGGCCTGAAAATATAGTCCCGTGCCTCCGCAAAATATGGGGCGTTCAATTTTCGTTTCTCTCTCGGTGGCTTCGCGTACATACCGCGCTGCGTCATAGGTTTCTTCCAGCCCTGCGCAATCAATCAAATGATGCCGGATTGCCGCCTGTTCGGCAGCCGAAGGTTTGGCCGTGCCAATGTCCAGGCCGCGATAGACCTGCATGGAATCAACCGAAATTATTTCGCCCTTTAGGTGCTCAGCAATTTTCATCGCCACGGCACTCTTGCCGCTGGCGGTGGGGCCGGCGATGGAGATGGGTGCGCCCACCTACTCGTCCTTGGTTCCGGTCTCCGTTTCGCCTGCTTCGGTTACGTCTGCCTCCTGTTCGCGCCATGCCATCACAAACAACAATCCAACTCCCGCACAAATTCCCATGTCGGCAATGTTGAACGCGGGATACCCAATCTCGTTCCCTCCCCGTTGCTTGAGATAAAAGCGGACGAAATCGACCACATGCTGATGCACCACCCGGTCGATGAGATTTCCCACGATTCCCCCGATGAGCATTCCCATGGCCAGCTTGCCGGTTTGTGTGCGTATTTCAAACTGGTGCCGCCAGTAAATGAGCGCCCCCAAGGCGATCACCGAAATCCCCGCCAGCTGGAGGCTTTTGCCTTGAAACTGGCTCCATGCCGCTCCGGTATTGTGCCAGTTTACAAACTTTAGAAATCCTTCAATTACAATAACCTGCTGGCTTGTATCGATGGCATTGATGACTATCAACTTAGTGAGTTGATCGGCGAGCAGCACGAGGGCGGCCGTCAGAAGGATGCGTTTCTCCTGCAGAAACGGCACGGGCCCTTTGGGATCCGTGGCTTCGTTGAAATTCATGTGCACGCGTCCGGCCTAGTTCGTGCGCATGGGCATGAGCACGTAGAGGAATGGCGTGTTACTTTTGATCACACCGGGGCTGAGGCTGTCGGTCAACTCCACGTATATCTCATCGCCCTCCAAAATTTTGAGTGGATCCATGAGGTAAACGGGATTGAATGCCACTTCGATTTCCGGGCCCGTGTACTGGATGGCTATAGATTCGATCCCCGACCCGATGTCCGGCGTGTTGGCGGTGATGGACAAGGTGTTGTCGGCGAACTTTAGCTTCACCGAGTTGGCCTTATCGCTGGTGATTTGATCCGCCCGGCGCAGGGCGTGGTTCAATTCTTCCTTAACCAGAGTTATGCGTTGCTCGCTCTCGGCCGGGATAACCTGTTTGTAATTCGGAAAATTCCCTTCCACCAACTTACTGTGTATGCGGATGGGGTCGCCCGTTTCCTGTGGCACGTTGAATTCGGCGTGTGTTTCTCCCACCGCTATCTCCACTTCCCCTTCGGCAGACAACAATCGCTGCAACTCGGCCACCGCCTTGGTGGGCAGGATAAACTGCGCTTTGGCTCCTCCTTCAATTTCCTCCTCCACCAACGCCAATCGTCTTCCATCGGTGGACACCAGCGTCAGGCGCTCGGGTTCGGCCACGATGTTGATGCCGTTGAGCGTGTGTCGTGATTCATCTGTGGACACCGCGTAGGATGTTTTGCGAATCATCTCGCGAAACTTTGCCTGGGCGACCTTTATTTTTCCGCTTTCCTGAAATTTTGCCGTCGGTGGATACTCTTCTGCCCCAATCCCGTGGAGTTTGTACTTGGCTGCTCCTGCCTGTACGGTAGCGATCTCCTTGTCGTTGATCTCGATCTCGATCTCGTTTGCCTCGATCTCTCGCACGAGCCCAAACAACCGCTTGGCCGGCAGCGATGAGGCTCCCTCCACTTCCACCGTGGCGGGAACTGAGGCGTTTATGCTCACCTCCAAATCTGTGGCGCGCAGCTCCAGCTTGTTTTCGCCAGCGATCAACAGCACGTTGGACAGAATCGGGAGAGTCGAGCGGGCTCCCACCACATTCTGCACAGATTGCAGTCCTGCGGAGAGATCTTCCTTGGTTACAGAGATTTTCACGGGTGCTTACTACAAGATGAATTCTTAAAGAACCAAATTATTATTAAGGGGCGTGGATAAGGCAAACAACCCCGTGAGTCAAGAAAGCGCACCGAAAAATCTGGGCATTCTTGTACACACCCCATGCGGATAAGGCTGCGGGCAACCCACAACATCTTGATACAAAGAGAAAAAAAAGGAATTATTGGGGAGAAATTCACGAGTAATTTCGCTACTTATTCATCCCTCTGGCCTGAGCAACGACGCGCGGGAGAAGATCGGCCACCAATTCCACCTGTTCCCGGGAAGATTCGCGCCCTAAAGAAAAGCGCACCAACGAGTTGGCGGCGGAATCCGACGCGCCAGTGGCTTTGACGACATGAGAAGGGGTCACCGAACCACTCGAACAAGCAGAACCACTCGACGCACAGATCCCCTCAAGATCCAACCCAGACAAAAGAGCAATGCTATCCGATTCTTCAACGATAAAGGAAAGCGTATTGAGTAATCGCCCATTTTTATTCCGGTCTCCAATGAAGGAAGCACCCTTGATGGAGTCCACCGATTCGATCAGGAGATCAGCCCATTCCCCCAAAAGATCCATCGGAAACACCGGCGAGGGCACAAATTGAACGATAGCTTCGGCTAAGCCGAGAATGGCTGGGAGATTTTCAGTACCGGCGCGCCGCTCGTTTTCGTGCGCGCCGCCATGCAGGATAGGATCGGGATTAAGGGGGGATTTGGCGTATAAAAGGCCCGCGCCTTTCGGCCCGTGGAATTTATGGGCGCATAAGGAAACCAAATCCGCCTGAAAATCGGCAACGCCAAAAAGAGGAAGTTTGCCGAACCACTGGACAGCGTCGGAGTGGAAAAGGACCCCCATTTCAGAGCAAATCGCCCCAATTTCAGCCACCGGCTGAATGGTGCCCAGCTCGTTATTGGCCGCCATAATGCTGACCAGCACCGTATCTGGCCGAATCGCTTCCCGAACAGCCACAGGCGACACTCGGCCCACGGCGTCCACCGGAAGGACGGTCACCTCAAACCCGTCATTATTCGCAAGATATTCACATGGGTGAAGAACGGCGTGATGTTCCACGCTCGAGGTGATGATGTGCCGCCCATGAGAGCGTAATTGACGGGCCATACCTAGGATCGCGAGGTTACTACTTTCGCTGCCGCCACTGGTGAAAATGAGTTCGCTCGGTTTACATTTTAACGTGGCGGCCACCCGTTCGCGGGCCTCATCGAGTAGAGCGCGTGCCGATTGGCCGATATGATGTACGCTGGAAGGATTGCCCCAAGTCTCCTCGAAAGCCGGCTGCATCGCCTCACGCACGCGGGCATCCAGTGGCGTGGTGGCATTGTAATCCAAATAAATCGTGCGCACGGCCTGTGTTTACTGCATACTCCGCCGCGATGCCAGACTGGCTTCAAGTCATCCTGCTCGGCCTCATCGAGGGCATCACGGAATTCCTGCCCATCTCCTCCACCGGCCACCTCTTGCTCGCCGAGCAATGGCTGGGAAAACGATCCGAACATTTCACGGTCTTTATCCAAAGCGGCGCCGTGCTGGCCGTACTGGCTGTTTTCAAGGAACGCGTGCGTGAATTGGCCACCGGATGGAACCAGCCGAATACGCGCGATTACCTCATAAAAATGGGCGTTTCCTTTGTGATCACGGCGGTTGGAGGCTTATCACTCAAGGCGGCAGGATGGGAATTGCCCGATAACGCAACACCCATCGCTTGGGCATTGCTGGTGGGGGGCGTGCTCTTTATCGTCATCGAACGCCAACAGGCATTAAAGGAACCGAAACTATCAACCGAAGCCCTTTCATTGCCGCAGATCACCTGGACGTTGGCGGTGGCCTTTGGGATGGCGCAGTTGGTGGCCATGGTTTTTCCGGGTGCTTCCCGAAGTGGCAGCACGATTCTCATCGGCTTATGCCTGGGCATGATGCGTCGAGAGGCAGTGGAGTATTCCTTTTTGCTTGGGGTGCCCACCTTGCTGTCAGCAGGCGCGTATCAACTTGCTTCAGCGATAAAGGACAACCCGACCGCAGTGCGTGAAGAGGCGCCGATGTTGGTGCTGGGCACGGTAGTCTCAGCGGTCACAGCGTTTGCCGCGGTAAAATGGTTGCTCACGTATTTGCAACGAAACAACTTCGTGGCCTTTGGCTGGTACCGCATCGTACTCGGGGCGGTAATACTCATTTATATAGGCAAAGGCGGATAAACGGCGGTTTTCCCCGATTTATTCACATCCCCCAAAAGGGACCTTTTAAGCTCCCGAAAAACGGATCAACGCGGACCTAGTGATACCGTAATAAAACGGACTGTTCGACACCACCCGAGTCTGTCAAAAAAAGACATGCGCATCCTCTGGGTTTTTCTGATGGTTCCCGCTCTTTGGAGCGCCTCCATTCACACCATCGCTGGCACCGGCCAAGCTGGGTACAGCGGTGATGGCGGTCTGGCTACGGAAGCCCAGATAAAGGGCCCGTTTGGGGTGCTCAAGGGCCCCGACGGCGGGCTTTATATCTGTGACACCTACAATCACGTAATTCGCCGGATGGATCCAAACGGCAAAATCACCACCGTCGCCGGTACCGGCCAAAAAGGTTACAGCGGCGATGGCGGGCCGGCTACGCAGGCGAGGTTAAATGAGCCCTATGAAATCCGGATCGATGCTGCGGGCAATCTAGTATTTGTAGAAATGCAAAACCATCTCGTGCGCCAAGTGAACGCCGAAACGGGTCGCATCCGCACCCTTGCTGGCACCGGCGAGCGCGGCTTTAGCGGCGATGGCGGTCCAGCCACGAAAGCCACGATGAACCGGCCGCACAGCATTCAGTTTGGTCCTGCCGGACACCTGTACATTTGTGACATTGGCAATCATCGGATACGACGAGTGGATGCCAAGACAGGCCGCATCACCACCTTTGCCGGCACGGGCGAACGCAATCCCACCCCGGATGGGGCCTCAATTCAAGGCGTTGCGCTGAACGGCCCGCGGGCGATTGATTTTGAGGGACACCAAATGTGGCTTGCCCTCCGGGAAGGCAACGCCGTCTATCGGCTGGATCTCCGGCGCGGCACCATTCATCACGAAGCGGGGACCGGCAAAAAAGGATTCACCGGCAATGGCGGCCCCGCCAAGGCCGCGACGTTGTCCGGCCCTAAAGGAATCGCGGTGGGCCCCAAGAGGAACATTTACCTAGCCGATACCGAGAGCCACAGCGTGCGGATGATCAATCGACAAACAGGCCGACTGGAACTCCTCGCCGGTGATGGTAAAAAAGGCGATGGCCCCGAAGGCAACAACCCCCTTCGCTGCCGAATGGACCGACTGCACGGCATCTTTGTAGACGCGCAAGGCGCCATTTATGTGGGAGACACCAACACCCATCGAGTTCGCGTCATTCGCCGCTAAGGCCCAGATGCCCAACGGCAATCCCTAGTCAAAACTGATAAATCAAATTCAAATGCCACGACTGATCATTGTGGCGGCCGTTCACGCGCACCTCCGTGTGATCCCACCGCCACTCGGCCCGTGAGAGGGTGTTCGGCCAAAGCTGATACTCCAGGGTAGCAGTCACTCCATAGCCATCCCCCTGCTCGGCCGCGCTCTCTGCAGAAAACAATTTGTCCCCGTCCTGAAACCATTCTCCACGCAGGTGCCAGGCCGTTCGTTCGCTGGCCGTATAACTCAAATGCGCACCCACTACGGAATCATCATTGCCCGCGCCATTCAACATACGGGCATCATAAGTAAACGCCATCGCCCATGCCATATTCGGCAACGGCAAGCCGGCGGCCAGATACAGATTCTGCACCGGGGTGTTCCCCGTGCGTTCCCGGCCGTTCACATAACCCACCGACAACGCCGTGCCGCCTAGCGCCCCAAATTGTTCCGGCAACAGCCAGGTGAGGCCGGAGAGAAACGCTTTCCGATCCTCATTGGCCGGAGCACCATTGATTCGGGGATCGACCGAGTTGGCGACCCCCAACGACAACAGGATGTCACTTTCACCATTTTCCAGAGCATCCACGCCGGGATACAGGGCCAAGAGACCGGTATGGACGGTGGGTTCAACGGAGAAACCCCAGGAATGCGTATAGTGATTATTGAGAGTGCGGTCAGAGGATTCAAAACCCAAGGGAGAATCAAACGCACCCAAGCGTAGATCAACGCTTCTAGCCCACCCTGCGTTACGGGGATCTCCAAGGGGAATTCGCAGGTCTATGAAAGCTTGGCGAATAGCGACCGAGGTGTCACTCGAATCATTCGTTCCTAAAGCGGAAGCTTGAGGGCCCAGCCATAGATCAATTCTGTAGCCGAAATCAAACAGCCATTCGTTTAAAGGGCGCTTCAGAGACAGGCCGACAACGTCTAGAGAAAAAGAGCTTCGGTTTTCGTGAGATAACGCATAGGGATATTTTCCCGAGCCTGAGCCGCCGTGGTATGAGGTGCTTACGTAGCCGGATAACGTGGTGGAAGCCGCCAGGGCATCGGCGCCCATAGGTGCCTCTTGGGCGTGCGCCCACGAGGCACCCAGCGAAACCACTGACCCAAAGATGACCCAACCGCGCCACATCCATTGGCATTCAAGGCCAAGCGCCCCGAAGCATCAAGACACAAAAAAACCCTCCCCGTTTCCGGAGAGGGTTTCAAAGGTTTCTAAGATAACTTAGAAGCTGTAAACGAGGTTGACGGATAACGTATCGTCATCATCATCACCATCCTCAGAGGTGCTCTGCCATTCAACCCGGGAGATAACATTATCCCAGAGCTGGTGAGTTACTCCGATAGCAACGGATTCAAGGCCCGTAAGGTAAGAGCCTGAAGCACCGTCAATACCTCCCTGTTCATAGCGAACGTTGAGCGTAGTTGCGTCGGACAACGCGTAGCTCAGGTAAGCCTGATAGATCTCGTCGTCACGGTCGTTATCGTAGTCTACCCAATCGGCGGCTAAGTCTAAGGTCAAGCCTTCGACAGGCAGAGGAAGCCCAACTTGAGCATACCAGTAGTCAGCCCCGTTGTAGTCTAGCAGGGTAGCACCATAAATTGTGGTACCAGAAGCTGCACCCAAGTTGTCAGACAAGGTGTAGGTAACAGCAGCTGCAAAGCCGTTACCACCGTCGCCGGTACCAGAATTATTATTAACGACGTCAGAACTAGCATCATTTACGATACCAACAGATACGCCTAAATCGTCAGACAATTGATAGGACGCCAATACACCAGTGTGATGTGTTGGCTCAACAGAGAAGCCAAGACCACGCTGGAAAAAAGCGTTGTCGGTATATTCATAAGTCTCATAGCCAACGACAGTGGGCATATAACCGACCTTCAGGTCGACGCCGGTGCCAACAGGCAAACGCAAGTCAATGTTAGCCTGAGTCAGGGAGAAGGTTTCACTTGTGTGCTGATCATCAGGACCAATCCACATGCCAACAGTGTAACCGGTAGCGTACTCACCTGCACCTTGGGCACTGGCTAAAGTCAGGCTAACGACGTCGAGCTTGAATTGATCGTCACTACCTGAGTTGGTCCGTTGGATTGCATCACCAGAGCCATCACGCAACGTGTAGCTGGTACTCACATAACCGCTCAGAGTCGTGGAGGCAGCGAGGGCGTCGGCGCCCGCGGCAGCTTCTTGAGCCTGAGCAACAGACGAGAGGCTCACCACGCCAGCGGCGGCGAGAGCCATGGTCCATTTATTCATATTCATCATTTGTTTCCTTTTGCGATAGGTTGTTAACTATTGTACTGCAGTTTTATGAGGCCAGCTGTAAAAACCAAACCCCACGCCCAAAAAGGCGCTAACGGGGCTTTAGATAGGTGAACAAGTGATTTCATTCAAGTTAATAATTAAAAAAAAATCACGTACACGTAACAAGGCGTAACAAGACTGTTACGGAAAACCGCCTCCCTCAACCCCGAAGCAACAACAGTCTAAAACTCTGATTTTATGACATAAAATCGGTTAAAAACCGGTGAACAAAATGAATAGGACCCCTCGAAAACCGTCTTATTTGACGTGCGGCAGCTTTTCTTTTGCCGCGCACGAGGAGGAAAAAGACAATATAGACAGGTTGGGTAGCCCGCCGGTTCTGAAGACAGACCGGCGGGTTTTTTGTGTTTTCACCACTTTTTGCCGACAAAACCCCAAAAAACTGCCATTCTCTGGCCATGGGCCATCTCGATCCGCAACTCGACCAATTTCTCCGAAAACAGCCTTCTCTGGGTGAAGGGGTGTATTTAGCCAGCACGGCTGTGGTGGTGGGGGATGTCCAAATTGGCGACCATTCAAGCGTATGGTATCACACCGTTTTGCGGGGAGATATCAATTATATCCGAGTGGGGACCCACGCCAATATCCAGGATGGTGCCATTGTGCATTTGGCGGATGAGTACCCCTGTGAAATCGGGAATTGGGTCACCATCGGCCACAGCGCCGTGGTGCACGCCTGCGAAATCGGCAACGAATGTCTGATTGGCATGAACTGTACCATTTTGGATGGCGCCGAAATCGGGGCACAATCCGTCGTGGGCGCTAATGCATTGGTCACCGGCGGCACACAGATTCCCCCCGGCTCATTGGTCTTGGGCAGTCCTGCCAAAGTCGTGCGACCACTCACCGAGGCCGAACGTGCCGACCTCAAGCCGTGGGCCCAAAAGTACGTGGACAACGCCGCCTATTGCCTGAAACACAATCTTAATGTAGGCGCACCATTGTGTACGCGAGGCGAATGAGCATGCCACGGCCATGAATTAACTAGACGCGATTCAGTCCCACGGGATCGTGCACTCGCCTTCATGCTTGAAATTGAAACCTTTTTAGCCATAGTTCCGACGCCCTTCGGGCACTGTTGGTCTGTTGGCGCAGTGGTAGCGCAATACCTTGACATGGTAGAGGTCACTGGTTCGAATCCAGTACAGACCACCATTTTTATCCCAACATTTGCACCCTCCCCATAGGAGAAGGAATAGCTGTGGTACTTACGTAACCACTTAGAGTTGTCGAGGCGGCGAGCGCATCAGCCCCGGCAGCCGCCTCTTGGGTAATCGATAAACTGCTTGATGCACCAGCGGCGGAGAAAACCAAGATCCACGAAAAAAGTTTCATTCTTAATGTCCAATAAGAAATGCATCCACAGGAAAAATAAACCGAGGGAAAATTATGTAAAAACCCCTCCCTTATTAGGGAGGGGTTCATCGCAAAAGTTCCCAAGATAAATGAATAAAACTTAGAAACTATAAATAAGGTTGAACGCCAAAGTATCGTCGTCCTCGGAGCCTTCTTCTGATGTTGTCATATACTCAACTCTAGACATGACATTATCCCAAAGGTCATAGGTAATGCCGACAGCCACAGACTCCAAGTCTGTCATTGAGTTTTCATCACTTGTTC
>Ga0208127_1000997_pt1 | contig 14443 bp, 10 predicted proteins | sample ETNtaG_6_FD_185751 | JGI IMG/M metagenome (GOLD analysis project Ga0208127, IMG submission 185751) | Marine microbial and viral communities from oxygen minimum zone, Eastern Pacific Ocean - ETNP201306SV45 (SPAdes) (version 2) | ecosystem: Environmental > Aquatic > Marine > Oceanic ...
ATTATTTTTAGTGAATTCTTTCAGTACCTCAGTTGACACATTGCCTCCAAGAACTGGCAGTTTTAATAAACTTAAGTCTGAATAAATTGTTAAACAAGTGTTAGTTGGAGCAGGCCAAGCAATGGGCCAGTAACTCGTAGAGACAGCCAGTCGAAGCTTATGTCCCTTAGGCACAATGTAACCGACATGGTTCAAATCAACTATAACTTCTTCAACTTCTCCTGGAATCATTGCCTCAGGATTTGACTTTCCATTTCGTTGAGACAAGTTCAAAATACCACGAGTAATTAGTGTGCTTGAACCGTCAGGCCAGAGATCACAAAGCCTAACTGCAACGAGTCCTTGTGGTTGATCACTACTCAAATGCAAAGTAAGAGAAGCATTTCCAAGAATTTCCAATGGAATCTCAAGTGCTTCAGAATCAAAAACTAGTGATCCGGAGTCCTCGATATTCTGATTACCAGGTAATTCTTCAGCCACTCCAAATGCAAACCAAGGCATATATTCGCCTGAAAATTGACCTACTGTTTGCGGCGATAAAATTTTCATTGCTTGATTAGGTATTTTTTTGAAAGATAAACCCTCTTGATTTAAATAGAAGCACTTAGTTTCAACTTGTTCTGATGGCCAACTAGATAAACCAATCCAACGACCAGGTCGACTATCATAATAAGTTTTTGGCTTAACAGTATCTTGTAAAAAAATTTGGTACTTAGCCTCATCCATAACTCCAGTTTCTTTTTCTTTTAACCAGTGATCAAACCAACGAACCGCATTAGAAAGAAAATCCACAGTCGGCCCAGGAATCCCAAGGTGTGGATACCGATGACACCATGGACCTTGTAAACCGCGAGTTGGCACATCAAGATTCTTCAACAACCTAGGCACAGTATTAGGCCAGCAATCTGCATGTCCACTAATGACATAAACTGGTATTTTGATCTTAGAATAATCAACATCTACTGAGTTGTTCAGCCAATACTCATCATTATGTTGATGGTTAAGCCAACGTTCAAGATAGTGTGGTGTTTTTTCAAGTCGCTCATGCCAGAGAGTTTGCCAATTATCGCCAACTAGTTCAGGATCTGGAGGTCGAGAATTAAATCCAAACATAATCGCACCCCAGCCGAGGGTTTGACCTACCATACAGCCCATATAATAACTACCATCGTCATAATAACGCTGGTCAGTTGATCCTAAAGTGATAATTGTTTTAAGTGCTTTAGGTGATCGCTGAGCAAGTTGTAATCCTGTTATTCCACCCCATGAGATTCCCATAGTACCGACATTACCATTACACCAGCACTGACTAGCAATCCAATCAATTACAGCTACACCATCATCTATTTCCTGATCTGTATACTCATCGTCCTTAAAACCATCTGAGCTCCCTGCACCGCGCATATCAACACGGATACAGGCATATCCATGTTTAGCAAAATGAGCAATTGTGTTCGAATCCCGTATAACCGTGGAATCGTCTTTTCGATATGGTATGTACTCAAGGATAGCTGGGCAAGATTCTTTATCATCTGGCATCCAAAGTCGAGCACCAAGTCGAGCACCATCAGGCATCGGTATCCAAAAATGATTTGAATGAATTACTCCCATACTTAACTCCTAATTTAGAGGGTAGTGACAGGTCAAAATTTGAGAATTATTAAAAGTATGAATTGGTGGAAACTCATTATCACAATGTTTGCTAGAAAACGGACATCGTGTATGAAATTCACAACCATTCGGTCGATCCATTAGGCTAGGCACCTCTCCCTGAAGCTCAATTCTATTCTTTAAATTTGCTTCTGAATAAGGCGCTAGATTCGCCGATAATAATGCTAAAGTATAGGGATGTCTGGGCTTTGCAAAGATATCGTCTGTTTGACCCTGTTCGACAAAGCGCCCAAGATACATTACCGCAGTTTTGTCAGAGATATGCCTTACAATATTTAAATTATGAGTTATGACAAACAAACTAACCCCTAAGTCATCCTTAAGCTTGTTTAGTAAGTTTAATATTTCACCTTGTACTGAGACATCTAGACCCGCAGTCGGTTCATCAGCAATAATCATTTTTGGATCTAGCGATATAGCTCTTGCAACTCCAACACGACGAGCCTGTCCTCCACTAAGTTGATGTGGATATCTCTCACTAATTTGTTTAGGCAATCCAACGAGTTTAAGTAATCGATCTGATTCCATTTTTAGATCTCGATCTTTAAGATTGTGTATTTTATAAGCTTCGGTAATTAATGAACCTACACTCATCCTTGGACTAAGCGAACCAATCGAATCTTGCCAGATATACGAAATCTTTTTTCTATAAGCCATTATTTGTGATGATGTCATAGTAGTGACATCCTCATTCATAAATTTTATCTGCCCTTCTTCAGCATTTAGTAAGCCAGCAGTAGCTAGAGCTAAGGTAGATTTTCCAGAGCCACTTTCACCAACTAAGGTAAAGGTTTCGCCCTCCTTCATCTCTAATGAAACCTGTCTGACAGCATCTATGTATGGATCTTCTATTTTATTAATCATTGCCTGAAATGGTGAATTAGTTCGAAACCTAACACGCAGATTTTTTATAGAAAGCAATTTACTCATGATTCTGTTAAGTGGCAACTGACAAAATGAGCGTTGTCAAATTCTTTCCATATTGGAGTTTCCTGAGAACAGCGATCAATAGATTGACTACATCGGTTTTTAAATATACACCCCTTGGATAGATTAATAAGATCGGGTATTTCTCCTGGAATTGTTGGCAACAACCGCTGCTTTTTAGAAATACTGGCAGGGTCACATTCTAATAATTTAATTGTATACGGATGAGCTGGCTTGTTAAATATCTCGTATGTACTTCCCTGCTCTACCACCTGTCCCGCATACATAACTACTACATGATCGCATAGTTCGGCTATGACTCCAAGGTGATGTGAAACAAATAAAATTGAACAGCCCAGTTCCTCCTGAAGCTCTTTTAACAATTTAAGTATCTGAACCTCAAGAGTGGCATCGAGTGCAGTAGTTGGCTCGTCAGCAATCAGTAGAGATGGTCCTGCTTGAAGCGCCATAGCAATCGATACTCGTTGCTGCATCCCTCCTGATAGCTCATGCGGGTATTGGTTGAACTGAATATGAGGATCCGGTAAGCCAACCTTAGTCAACATATCAATCGATCGTTGTTTTTTTATCTTCTTGCTAATTTGATCGCGATACTGGATATCAATCATCTGACGGCCAATTGATATAACTGGGTTGAGCGTTGACATAGGATTCTGAAATACAATCGATATCTTTGTGCCAGAGATATTGCGCATTTCATCCTTCGAAAGTTTAAGAAGGTCCTGCTTTTCGAACTCAATCAAGCCATTAGGAATATCTGCATTATCATCAAGTTGTCGAATAATTGAGGTAATCAAAGTAGACTTTCCACAACCACTTTCTCCAACTACGCCAACAATTGAGCTCTTTGGAATATCAAGATTAACGTGACGTAGGGCTTTCAATATGCCTCGATTAGTTTGATAATTAACCGATAAATCACGAATTCTAAGAATGTTTTCTATCATATTAATTTCCTAAGTTTAGGATCGAGCAAATCGCGTAATGATTCCCCAAGGAAGGTAAAGCCGAGTGTCGCCAGAACTAATGGAATCGAACCAGCAATAATTGGCCAAGGAGTATTACGAATCAATGCGAAACCATCATTAAGAATACTACCCCAGGAGGGTGTTGGCGGTTTAACACCCATACCTAGAAAACTCAAACCAGCCTCTAAAGCAATAATGGATGGAATATCCATCGATGCAAGAATAAGCAGTGGGCCAAGGATATTTGGTAAAAGATGTATTGAAAGAATTCTTAATACTGATGCACCCATAAGCATCTCAGCCTTGACAAAATCCTTCGACTTAATAGTCAATGTTTGAGTTCGAACAATACGACCATAAGTCGGTATCGAGCTAGCAGCAATTACAAAAATTAACGTAGTCAAAGAGGCGCCCACGAATGCAACTGTTACAAGTGCTAACATAATTGTAGGAACAGAACGGATAGTATCAAATAAAAGCATAATAGAATTATCTAGCCATACTGGACCATAACCAGCAATCAGCCCCAAAATGATTCCCACAATAAGAGCCGATCCAATTGATAAAAATGCTACCTTTAAAGCAACCTGGCCACCAAAGAGTACTCTAGAAAATAAGTCCCTCCCAAGCTGATCAGTACCCAGTAGATGTTTAGCCGATGGCCCTTGAAGACGCTCCATTATATTAAGTTGAACAGGATCATAGGGTGCAAATATTGATGCACCTAATGCACTAACCACCATTAATGTAACTAAGCAAAGGCCAAGTAATCCAAGTGGGTCAGAAGAAATTCTTTTAATTGCAACTTTCATTTATGCCTTACAAGTTAGCTCTAATTCGAGGATCTAAAAAAGCATTAACAAGGTCTGATATTGTTGTACTAATGACAAACAAAACTGTACTAATTAACACGGAGCCCATGACTACTGGATAGTTTCGGGATGTAATTGATTCAATAATTAACTTTCCAAGGCCAGGACGAGCAAACACTATTTCAGTTAACACTGCAGCTGAGATTAGAAAACCCATACCAACACCAATGACTGTGACCGTTGGCAATATTGCAATCTTCAATGCATAACGATAGATAATAGTAGACTCAGTTAAACCATAAGCTCGAGCTGTTCGGATATGATTCTCGCCCATAACTTCAAGCATCGAAGCGCGAACTAGGCGAGATAAATACCCTACCCAAGCCAAACCGATTGCAAATGCTGGTAGGACAAGGTGAGCTAATTGATCAAAAAAATCTCCTTTTTCTCCAGCACCTATTGAAGGGAACCACTTTAGAGTGACAGCAAAAATAAGCAAAGAATACAATGCAACAACAAATGAAGGTGCAGTAATACATGCAACAGAAATAACACCTGAAATACGGTCTGCTAGAGTATTGCGATGCAAAGCTGAATAACAACCAAGAGGGATTCCAATAAGCATTGCACCAAAAATGGCACTGAAAATAAGCCAAAGAGTATAAGGTAATTGACCAAAAACAATTGCAGTGACTGGTCGATTAGAAATCACATCCATCCCCAAGTCTCCTTTAAGAATATTACCTAAAAATTTTATGAGTTGAATGATTAAGGGCTGGTCAAGACCCATCCGCATTGAAATATCTGCAATCATTTCTGGTGTTGCTCTTGGACCAAGCAGAATTCTGGCTGGATCACCTGGCACAAGATGAATCATAAAAAACATTAGAGTCATAGCCACTCCAATGATAAGAATGCCGAGAAAAATTCGTTTTATAAAATAAAGTAGCACAGTATTTCTTTAGTTTAGCCTCGAGTTAAGAAAATGAAATTAATTATAAAACAAGTCCATAATTTAAACTCAAAACTATACCTAAAGTTTCTTTTATAAACTCTTGTTAACTCTGTTAATTTCTTTGAAAATAGGAAGGCCTGAAGATACAGGCCTTCCAAGTAGGCTTACTAATTGCTAGAAAAATAACGGAATAGTGGAAGTCCATCAGGCCTGAATGCAGGATTAATTGACTTACTGTAAATAACAGGTGTCGCTTCATGAGTTATAAAGCGATATGCCCCACTGTTTTCCATAATATCCTGCATACGCTGATACATTTGGTCACGCTTATTATTATCGACCTCAGACTTCGCTGCAGCCTCTAATGTGTCAAATGCCGCGTCACTAAAACGCTCCCAGTTCCACACACCTTTTTGAGAGGTAACAAACCAAGCCGTTGCATATGAAGGATCTGGTCCCATTGAGTAGCGATTAAGGATTAATTGAATATCCTTGTATCGATCCCCTGCAGTATCATCACCAAGTGACCAGAAAGCACCAGATTCATGTACATTAATGTCAAGTGTAATTCCAATCTGAGCAAGATTTGCCTGAATTACTTGAGCAGTTGTCACATTCGCTGCCTTATTTAAAACATCAAGTGTTACCGTCACATTTGACAGTCCAGAAGCATCTAGGTATTCCTTAGCCCTAGCAATATTTGCCTCAGGAGCAACAAGACTTTCACTACGATGACCAATCAAACCTGGAGCAATGATTCCAGTCGATGGAACTGCAGCACCAAAATAGGAAGCCTGCATAATTGATGGCACATCAATAGCATGTTGAATCGCTTTTCTCAAATTTTGATTTGATAAGAGTTCGTTTTCAACATTCATACCAACCCAAACATAGTAAAGTGATGGGTATTCTTCAAGGACTGAATTAGCTGGTGGTGAGGCTTTAAGGCTAGCTACCGAGCTTATAGGAACACGGGTATAGTGGATATCGCCAGCTTCAAATGCCAATTGAGCCGTAGCTTCATCATCTATTGGAATAATATGAATTTCATCAAGTGGCGCCTCTCCACCATGCCAATCTGGATTTCTTACAAAAATAGATTTTTGCTTCGGCTGCCATTCTTTAAATAGATAAGGTCCTGAAACACTCGGTGGTGTAGTACTCACTTTACCATCAACTGACTCCCAGGCTTTTTTACTGACAATATTTCCTACAATATAAGGTAGAGCTATAGTCCAAGCAGGTGGATAAGGCTCGTTAAACACAATTGTGCCTTCGTATTTGCTATTCACAACTACTTCTTTAAGTGGACCCCAATCGGGTGAGTTCGTAGATTTAACATCGGGATCAATAATTCTCTCAAAAGAATACTTTACATCTTCAGCAGTCATTTCACCAAAACCATTAGTAAACATAATGCCTTCTTTTAATTTAAAGTCTATAGTGGTTGGCGTAGTCTGCTCTATGGATTCAGCTGCATCTAGAACATAATCCCATGTTCCAGGTTTAAGTTGAATAAGCTTACTGTATATGAGACTCTGAATACCTTCATCAAACAAACCACCAGAAAAAGCTGGGTCAATGTTTTTAAGGTCAGAGTAATCTCTAACTTTAACAGCATCTGCAAAAACAGAAGAGCTAGAGAGTCCAAATACACTAATAAATAGTGCAATTAATACTGTTTTAATTTTCATTTTTTCTCCTTTTATATTTTTCCTGGTTAGAAATTTAACCCGGATTCTCTCCTAAATAATGTTTCATTTTACGAAACATAAATTTCATTTTTTTGTATTGTGAAATAAAAGTCAACACAAAACATTTATCTTGAAAGACCATTAATACAAATGTTCTTTAAGAATAGCTTAAATTATCTAGACTAATTTTTCAAGCACTAGTTTTTTCACTTCCAATTTAATGATACATCAATCTAGAGAAATTTAAAATTTCGCATAATTGAGATAGATGAAGCAGAATCATAGAAAAAGTGCTTCACTATGCTTCACTTATTATAAAAAATTAAATTTTTCAGCTTCATTTTTTTGTCAAATGGAAACATTGGTTTTGGAAGTCGAGAGAAGTTGAACTGTGAATAATCTGAACTAGAGACACCAGGACCTGCTGCCATAATAATGTTATTTGTAATTGATTCGAACCCAGCTCTGAAATGCACTCGAGATTTGATCAACATAAAATGGTTTTCTTCTGGGATTAACCCTGCATGCAAAAAAAGTTCTGGCCCATATGGCTCCCATCCCTCCTCAGATATTACAATTGTTGCTGAACCAATATCTAAAACTACAGTTCGGCCAAGACAAACTTTTAGACCTGTTTGAACTGGTGATGTAATGGTAAAACAACCATCAGTAATTTTTTTAACAACACCTGTACAATTAAGACCCTGTCCAATTTGATTGATAGAGGGCACTGAATATTTACCACCAACTGTTAGAGTCATCTCATTACCTTCTCCACAATTAATTAATTGATCAACTGCCTCTGGGTCTCGGATTGGAGCAACAATAATTCCAGATAGACCCTGTCTCAACATTTCAGCTAAAACACTCATATCGTCAGCACTCCCTCCAGAGCCAGTATTATCTCCATGATCAACAATGAGTACTGGATAGGATTTAATTTTTTTAGCTTTTTCAATAGATTCAGAAAATGGCAAAGGTTGATAGATAAAATCATAACGACGCTCCCAAGCCATAGCACAGACTTGACTCACTAAATCCTTGCCAACATTACTATTAACTGATTCAACAGTTAATACGCTCAAAGATACATGAGGAATATCGGCATAAGCAAAACCTCCAAAAACTGATGCATTTAGAATATCGCTATTATTAACTCCTTGAATTGCTAATTCCATAATATCTTTCATAGGCTGATGCCAAGTTGCTTGCATCATCATATGAACCATCATTGGAAGTGGTTGCCAGCAAATTTTAGTTTCTATGTCCTTCTCCAGGGAATCTAGCAAAGTCTGCGCAGCCCTCCTACCAGTCTCTCTCATGTCAGTATGAGGATAGGTTCGATAGCCATCAATGACATTACAGTTTTCTACCATGGTCAAAGTTACGTTAGCATGAAAGTCTAATGCAACAGCAATCGGTATATTTGGAGCAGTTTTACGAATTCGGCGTAACAATTCACCTTCTCCATCATCATAGGTTTCAGTAACCATTGCCCCATGTAAGTCTAACAAGACAGCATCACAGCCTTTTTTAACAGCACTACAAATTTTATTGCAAATGAAATTATATGCATCATCATTAACAATTCCGCTTGGCTCAGAATAAGCTGCAATAGGAACTACATATTCAACTTCATATGAGCGAGCTATATCGAGTAATCCTGCAAACGCCATATCGGCATCACCAAATAATTCAATAGCCTGACTATCAGAGGGTGGTTTTTGTAACCCAACAACTCTGCTAAAAGCATCTAAATCAGTTGGCAGTGGTGAAAACGTATTGGTTTCGTGCTGCATCATTGCTATTACAATCTTCATAATTCAATTCTATTTTTAGTGATTTATAGAATATTCTACTGAATCATATTTGATTCTTCAATTTCGCAATTGCGAAGAGGCTGACGCACTTTATGATGCAATTAAGCAGGTTCGCCTAGGTATATTTTCTGGTGATATTGAGATTCCATTTGTGAGTCTTCACAATTTGATTATCCCATGATGCTTTAAAGGTGCCGAGCAAAAGATATTTGTTGTTATTGCATTTCAGCTCAACCATGCAGGTAACAACGGCTGTTCCATCCGGGCGTATAAATGTCATGGAATGTTCATAGCAGCAGAATGCGGTCAGAGGCTCATTAGGTCTAATCCGAAACTCGGCACGAGTCTCATAACCAAAGTAGGTATCAATTTCATTGAAATAAACTGACGAATAAGGCTGGTACCATCCAGACCTAATTTCACCATTTTCAAACTTTTCTGGGTATCTCTCTAACTGCGCTTCTGTCGAAACAGTGTATGATTTTTCCAAAGGAAAATCCTCGACTTTTGGCAGATTGACCTTTAGCGATTCTAACTCATAATGAGGCTCAGGAAGAGTCAAAACCCCTCTAAGTAGGGTTATTACTCCGATAGACGGAGGCACCCATACCATTGGCCAGTAACTTTGAGAAACGGCAAGACGTAAAATATGACCGGCCTTTATTCGATAGGCCATAGTAGGAAATTGTACTCTTATTTTTAAAACTTCTAATGGAATAGGGCTTTCTGGTATATCCAAATTATCATCCAAAGCTAAATTTCGAATAGCCCAGGTAATTCTTACAGAGGTACCATCAGGGGCAACATCGTTTAAACGCATGCAAAGCTGACTTCTTGGACTAGATAATTTAAGATTTAACTCTAATCTAGCTGCTCCATAGATTAAGCAATCCTTTTCCAACGGCTTAGTATCAAAAGATAATGATGCCTCGTCATCATAACTCTGATCTAGAGGCAATCCACCAAACCGACCAAAATAACCAGTATCTGCTCCCTTTGCTCCAGCCTTTAGGTTAGAGGGCAAATCTAAGTGAATTTCTGAAGCATCTTTATTCAGTCCTCCTTTTGACAGATGCCATTCAGTCATAGAGGTTATTTTCTTAGAGGCAGGAGTTTGAACCCATGAACCATTGCGAATGTTGATAGTGTCTGCCGGGGAATCATAACTTCGTACCCATGTACGAAGCTTTGGCCATTCTAGCTCTGACGGGTTATCCTTAATCAGCCAGTGCTGCCACCATTCCAACATAAGCTTCTGAAAGCCTACCCCCGGACCTGGGTGAGCATGATCAGGATAGTGATGCCCCCAAGGACCAACAACCCCCCAAGCTAAATCTGGTCGACGGTCCACCAGCGACATGACCGAATTTGAATAGCGATCAGACCATCCACCTACGCAAAGAATTGGTGCTCTCATCTGATCCAACTGATGAATAACTGAGCCATGTCGCCAATAATTTCCTCTATCTTCATTTCGCAACCATGTTTCAAGCGGAAATGACAACCCATCCAACCGCGCCTTCCACATTTCAAACCAATTATCTTCAACATTTTCTGATGGAGGGGCACCTAAAATTGTAGGCAGGGTAGCACCCCATTCAACACTGTCTGTAAGCAAGCATCCACCCATGTGATGAATGTCATCTTCATATCTGTCATGAGTTGCGCAGACAGCAATGATAGCTTTCAATGCATCAGGTCCATTTACATTTGCCTGAAGGCTTGCTGTACCACCCCATGAAGTACCAAACATACCAATCTTTCCATTACACCAAGGCTGACATGTCAGCCATTTGATTACGTGTCGTGCATCATTTAATTCTTCTTCACAATACATGTCAGACATCTGACCTTCACTATCACCTGAACCTCTCATATCTACACGTACTGCAACAATACCGTTTTCAGCCAAATAAGGATGATTACGTTCATCTCGTGCTCGCACCATGTCTACCTTACGGTAGGGAATATACTCAAACACTGCTGGTGCGGGTTTAGTCAATGCGTTGCTTGGCAACCATATGCGAGCTGCAAGTCTAACGCCATCAGGCATCTCAATCCAGACGTGCTCAAGACTTTGGAAGTTTTCGACCATTTATTCTTTATTCATCTGCAAGTTTTATGTTTTAGAGCTATGTTACCAAACCTAAAAAGAAATAAACTTTTGTCCCTATTTACAAAAGTCAAAAAGATCGCCCAATGAAGTTCTTCCTGATGTTTGAAGAAAAAATAAAATCTGGGACTTCTGAATAACTCAATACAGCAACAACCCTCTCAGAATTACCTGCGACAGGAGCTACCCTGTGAAGTGAGTTTGATCCATTGAAAATTGCAAGCGTTCCTGGATCTTGAGCTAAACTAATAATATCTTCATATTGATTATCTACAATTGATAATTCTTTTTCACTCACTTCATGGTTTGATTCTTTACTATTCGGAACAAATTCAAATTCTCCCCCTTTGTCTGGTTTCTGCAAAAAGAGTGTGACAACTCCGTCATTTGGATCATAATGCCATCCTAATTCATCATAATCCTTAAGGCAAGTGACTAAACAGCTTACTAGTGGGTCTGCACACTTAAAAAAATTGTCTACTCTTAATATTTTTTTCAGAAATTCAGTAAAAATATCTGATTCATACAACAAACGTAGTTTCGAGTTTGGTGCCAATAAATCATATGCAAAAGTTTTCATTGAAGCCCTAGTTTGAATTGAATTTTCTTGCGCTTTTCTACTTTCTTTACCAAAAGGCGATCTCCAACTCTCATTATAAAAACCTTTCTCTTCATTTTCTCTAACCTCAGCAATCACTCCTTCATAAAAACTTTTTTTAACAAAATCAGGTAATAAGCAAAGACCATTTGTATCAATTTGCTTATGACACAATGATATTAAAGCTTCATAGGGCTCTGATCCTATTGCACTAATATCGTATTTTTTTAAATTTATAAGGTCTGATAAATTATTAGTCATGGCTTTTTTCTCTTCAGCCTAATTACATAGCAATATTTTTACCTGTAGATTATTATGTTTTTTTAAATTTGCAAGTATAAAAAAATTTAATTGAATCAAGAAAATCCACGAGATAGCTTTTCTTGCGATTCGGATTGATGTACTTGAATGCCATTTTCTAAGGCCTTGATGCTACGATTCAAATAGAAATACTCTTCATCACAAGTTACCTTAAGCTGACTATAAATATCAACTTTCCAACCAGGTCGAGATTGTTGAGCATGCCAACTGCACTCACTCATAGCTGAGCATGGATCATCAGGCAATATACTGTGTGTCTCTTTACAGGATTCACCAACAGTCAAATCGTGCTCTACAAAGGTAAATTTACCAAAATCATCACTGATTTTAGTTGTCACAAGACCGTTTTTTGAATCTAACTGTATTAAACGTTCGTGATTTTCTGGTCTTATTCTTTTTGTCTTTTTAACTTCGCAAACATACCCCTGACCTAAATCACGAAGTAAGGTTGCAGTTCGATCATGACAAGGAATAGTTAAATATGAAGATGCTAAATCTAGGGTCAACTTTGCATTTTTTGGTGCAGGCCAAATCAATGGAAAATAAGCAGTAGAAACTGCTAAACGAAGTTTGTGTCCAGCCGGAATTTCATAACCTGTATCATCTAATTTAATGGAAACATTCATTACTTCACCAGGTACTACTTGCTTTGGATTATCTAAACCATTTCGCATAGCAAGGTTGAGAACACCATAACTAATTCTTTTACTACTTCCACTTGGAGAAACATCACAGAGACGGACTACTACTTGACCACAATCCTGATCACTTGTGACAGCAAACTTTAATTCACATGCGCCCAGTATAGAAATGGAATTTTTGAGTGGTTCTGTATCAAAGCATAGGCTATTAATATCGTCTTGACGTTGATCTGTTGGAAAATCAGGTCCACACCATATTACACAATATTCACCACTTGCTGAACCAGTAGTCAGAGGGCTCTGCACAGAAACTTTGCCCTTTGTTTCGCCATCAGTTAGCTGACCACTGGAACTTAAATTAAAATCGATTGTTTGACTTTGAATTGGCCATTGATTTCCTTCAACCCAGAGTCCAGGCCTTTCTTCATAGCTCGCTTGAGGTGGAACAGAATCTTGAATATATGCTGCAATAGCCGCTTCATCCATAATTCCATTATTGATACCCTTCAGCCAATAATCCCACCAGCGCTTAGCCTCAGCTAAAAAATCCATTTCTGGCTTAGGTGATGCAAAATTTGGATATTTATGAGCCCAAGGGCCAATCAGTGCTTTTTTTGGGCCAGGTAAACCTTGCATCATACGTGGAATCGCAACTGAATAGGCATCACCCCACCCACCTACACAATAGACTGCAGCCTTAATTGCTGAGTAATCTTCGTTAATGGAACCATGTTTCCAAAATGAATCTTTGTAGGTATGTTCTAGCCAGTTTTTTGCAAAGAATGGCATGTTCTGTAATCGTTCTAGCCAATGCTCACGCCAAGTCTCAGGCAGCAATAATGGGTCTGGCGGCTTTGCCATAAAACCAGAGATTGTGGAAGCCCAACTAAAATTTTCTATCAATAAAGCTCCTCCACGATAATGAATATCATCGGCATATCTATCGTCTGTGGAGCAAACGGTGATTATTGCCTTTAATGCAGAAGGCCTAAGAGCTGCAACCTGTAAGCAGTTAAAGCCGCCCCAAGATTTTCCCATCATGCCAACCTTGCCACTACACCAATCTTGATGTTCAAGCCAATCAATTACCTCAACCGCATCATCTAGCTCTTGCTGTAAATATTCATCAAGTAGCAAACCGTCAGATTCACCACTGCCTCGAATATCTACTCTTATACATGCATAACCAAAAGCAGCCCAATATGGGTGCATTTGCTCATCACGGATAGCTGTTCCATCACGTTTTCGATAGGGAATGTATTCTAAAATTGCTGGCACTGGTTGCTCAGTGGCATTGATTGGAAGCCAAGCACGTGCTGCAAGTTTTACGCCATCAGCAAGCGGTATAAAGAAGTGTGTCCACTCCTCAATGGTTTCAGTGAATTCAGGAATATTTTTCATTGTCAAATTGTAATGTTTAGTGATTTAATAAAACATTCTACAGAATCGAATATGATTCTTCAATTTCGCAATTGCGAAGGATAATGAAGCACTTTCTGATGAGCCGGAGCAGGTTCGCCTAAGCTATATTTTCTGGTTTTAGAATGCATTGTCGACAAAAAAAATTTCTCTTTGAAGACATATTAGTTAGAGACAAATACAACCAATATAAATGTTTTTATTTATTTCAATCAATCTTATTTTGAAATAGAAAAGCCAAGCTGCCTCCAAGCTTCATAAGCAACTATTGATACGCAATTAGCAAGATTTAAGCTCCTTGATCCCTTTTGCATTGGGAGAGTAATGCCATCATATTCATCCATGATTTCTTTTGGTAAGCCTTTTGTCTCTGATCCAAATAAGAACGAATCTCCTCGAAAATATTTAACATCTGCATAACTCGTCTTTACTTTAGTGCTAACTATATAGATTTTTTCTGGCGCAGCTTTATCCAGATAATCA
>Ga0208127_1000999_pt1 | contig 14419 bp, 10 predicted proteins | sample ETNtaG_6_FD_185751 | JGI IMG/M metagenome (GOLD analysis project Ga0208127, IMG submission 185751) | Marine microbial and viral communities from oxygen minimum zone, Eastern Pacific Ocean - ETNP201306SV45 (SPAdes) (version 2) | ecosystem: Environmental > Aquatic > Marine > Oceanic ...
AATGAAATAGGCTGGTTCCTATGTTTCCTTAAAACTTCCTCTATGGAATTAATACTATTTTTATCCTCGTCAGATAGTTCTATTTTGTATTTATTTAATGCGTATCCTCCTTGACATTCAATAATATCATCATCCAAAATCATTTGACCCATAATGATTTTCAGCCAATTGTCTGAAAATAAAAGAGCATTTTTAACAGATTCAAGTGCAATGACTTTTCTAAATGGATTTTTTGCATAAGAGTTCAAAAAAAAGTTGTTTATTTCATCTTTCGCATTTTCTTTTTTCTTCTTTGAGAATAATAAATTCTCACTTGATAACTCTAATTCATCATTTTTTAAAATTTTAATTTTGGGTATTGAATTAAAAAATTTCATTTCCCAAAACTTTAAGGATTTTGGTCTTTTCCAATTGTACTCTACCAAAAACCTAAAACGCTTATCTGGATCTAAAGGGATATTCATTAATAAATCATTTATCTTATACCATGGAGCTATTACGTTGGTTTCTAAAACTAAACCTCCTGCTATTGTCTCCATTGGTGAATAGGATCTGATAATAAATTTATCATCCAAAGCAGTTGCAACTGGAGACTCTAAGGTTACCATCGCATTTAATGATTCATTTTTTTTTACAACTTTAGAGTCATATGTTTTTATTCTTCCTATAACCTCTGAGGTCCCAAAATGGAACCTAAGTCTTTGGTTATTTTTTATTTCCCAACTTGTTGATTGAACCATCTTTATTCTAACAATCACATTTTTGGTAGGTTTTAATATTCCTGGGTAGCATAGAGTCTGTCCTCGTCGAAGATCGCTTAATTTTATATTTGATATATTTAATGCTGCACGATCACCAGTTTGTATTGCCTCAGTACCTCCTCCATGTGATTGGATGCCTCTGATTTTGGCTTTAGCTTTTAATGGTAATACCTCAACCTCTTCACCTTGCTCTATCCTACCGTTTACTACTGTTCCAGTAACAACAGTACCAAAGCCAGTTTTAATGAATACTCGGTCAATAAATAAGCGAAAATATTCTGAATCAGAGTAAGGTACTTTTTCATTTACAATATTTTCAATATCTGACTTTAATTTATTTAATCCATTTCCATTTACATTATTGATTCTGTGTATGGAGAAAGCATTAAAACCTCGTGATGAAAGGCAATCTTGAATATCTAATTCAACAAGATCAATCCACTCCTCATCTTTTACGATATCAATCTTCGTAATAGCTACCCACCCACTTTTCACCCCCAACAAAGTAAGTATTTCAAGATGTTCAATTGTTTGAGGCATTATACCATCATCAGCTGCGATTACAATTAATCCAAAGTGAATACTTGCAGCACCAGCGGCCATGTTCCTTATAAATTTTTCATGACCAGGTACATCAATTATGGTGACAGAATCATTTAAATGTGCAAACCCCAAATCGATTGTCATCCCTCTTTTTTTTTCTTCAACCAAATGATCAGTATTATATCCAGTTAGTCCCCTCACCAGAGTAGTTTTACCATGGTCGATATGACCTGCCGTACCGACAACTATTTGCTGCATTTCATATTTCTTTAATTGCAGTTTTTAATTTGAGCAACTGGTTTGGTAATATGGCTTTTAGATCGATAATAAACTTATTTGATTTGATATAGCCCACTACCGGGATTCTACCACTTCTAAATTTTCTGGCAAGCTCATTGGGTGAAATATTTTTATGGCTAAAGGATAATGCTATACTTTCGATTGGATTTTCAGGCAAAGAACCACTCCCTGCCTCTACTTTTGAATTTTCAAGTACGATATTAAAGTCCTTTATTTTTTTCTTTGTTAATCCTTGAATAACTTTTTTACCACGGTTTGCAAGCGTACTACGCTTTGTTGTAAGCATTCTGAGGGATAGATTATCTTTTGTAAAATGATTAGAGCGATATGTTCTTAAAATTTCTTCTAATAAACCTAAAGTTATTTTATCGGACCTCATAACTCTGTATAATGGATTTTTTTGCATCGCATTTATCCATTTTTCTTTACCAATAATAATGCCAGATTGAGGCCCTCCTATTAATTTATCTCCAGAGAATGTTAGGATGTCTGGTTTGTCTCTCATAATAGTTCTTATTGGCATTTCATTAGCCAAACCAAGTGATTTCATATCAAGGATAGCACCGCTTCCCCAATCCACCATTACAGGAATATTTTTACTTCTTCCTAATTGAATTAAATCAGATAGCGGGACAGAACGAGTAAATCCTTTTACAACATAATTACTGGTATGAACCCATAAGATCAATTTTGTTTTTTTCGAAACTGCTTTTTTATAATCACTAAAATGTGTTCTATTGGTCGTTCCTACTTCTCTTAAAATGGCACCACTTTTTTTTATAATGTCTGGAATTCTAAATGAACCGCCTATCTCAACTAATTGCCCTCTTGATACAATTACCTCTCCCCCAAAAGCCATTTCATTAATTGATAGCATAACTGAAGCAGCATTATTGTTTACACACAGCGATGATTCACTTCCACAAATCGAGCTTAAATGATCTCTTACGTGTGATTGTCTATCCCCACGTTTACCGGAGTCCAAATCAAATTCTAAATTGACATAACCATCTAAACGCTTTGCAATACTTTTTAGTAGTTTGGAATCAAATGGAGCTCTTCCAAATCCAGTATGTAAAACAATCCCAGTTCCATTAATAATATTGACGAGGCTACGAGATGAATCTTTTATCACCATTTCAGTAATATTAGAAAGTAATTCAGAAGGACTCATTGATAACTCGTTATTTTTAATTTTGTTTCGATATTGATTTATCGCTCTATTAATGAGAGTTTTTAGAAAATCATCATGGACAGATACAGAGTCATTTAATTCAATCAACACCTTATTTACTGATGGTAGATCTTTTAGATTAGTTTTTTTCATATTTAGTTAAAAGTTCTTAATTCCGAATCAGATGTCCAAGAGATTTGGGATTATCTTTTTAGATATAGCAAATAATTAATTAATGAACTAATTATCTAAACTAGAAGGTGTATTGTTTTTTTTAAAAAAACCTCTTACCAATATAATAATATCAGTAAGAGGTTTTAATATATTTGAAATTTAAACTTATCTTTTTTCTTCGATTCTAGCGGCTTTAGCACCAGTAACATTTCGGAGATAATTAAGTTTTGCACGACGCACTTTACCTCGACGTTTAACATTAATTGAAGAAATTATAGGAGAATGTAAAGGAAAGATTCTTTCTACGCCTACACCATTAGTCACTTTTCTGACTGTGAAGGATGCATCCAGACCTTTGCCCCCTCTTCTGCTAACTACTACTCCCTCGTACTTTTGAACACGTTCTTTATTACCTTCTCTAACTCGAACATTAACAGAAACTGTATCGCCTGAATCAAATTCAGGGATATCATTTTTTAAATAGTCCTTTGTAATCTCATGTAGTTTATTCATAACCTTATTCCGATTTTCTTATTTTTTTGTACTTCTTCCAAAGATCTGGTCTTTTATCTCTCGTGCGACTCTCTCGATGGCTTTGTCTCCATGATTCAATTTTTTCATGATGTCCACTAACTAATACCTCAGGGACTTCTTTATCATCAATAATTCGGGGCTGAGTATAATGAGGGTAATCCAATAAGCCCAATGAAAAAGTATCTGATAAAGCAGATTCAATATTATTCAGTACTCCAGGAACTAGCCTCAAAGCACTATCCAGCATCATCATTGACGGTAGTTCACCATTCGTTAAAACATAATCACCCACAGAGAATTGATTTGTAACATATTTATCAATTACTCTTTGATCTATACCTTTATAATGACCACATATAAAAATCATTTTTTCTGTTTGACTAAATTTTTTTGCTAAATCCTGATTCCACAATTTCCCATGTGGAGATGGATAGATTATTTCTACATCCGATGAACGTCCAACAAAATCTAATGCCTTTTCGGTCGCGCCTATCAGAGGCTCTGCCATCATTACCATACCGCTACCACCACCATATGGAGAATCATCAATTTGTTTGTAGTTCCCGATACCAAAATCTCTAAGGTTAATAACTTCTATAGATGCAACATGGTTATCAATAGATTTTCTAATGATACTATTTTCTATTAAGACTTTAATTACTTCTGGGACAGGAGTAATTATTACTATCTTTTTCAATCCAAGAGACCATCCATTGGGGATATAAATATAGTCATTTGAGAATGATCTAATTTTTTGATCACCTCAGGAATTATTGGTATTAGATATTCTTTTTTACCATTTTTAATAACATACACATCATTACTTGGTAACCACATAACATCTGCAAGCTCTCCCACAAGAAGACCAGTATTTGTCACAACACTATATCCAATAAGATTTTTACTAATTAAGTTAATATCATCATCGGTATCAGTCTGAGCATAAAGAGTTTTGCCAACAATGCTTTTAGCATCTTTAACATTATCAACCCCGCGAAATTTGAATCTTCGCTTTTTACCAAGCCCCGTAATCAATTCAAGGCGTACTACTTCAGAGTTTTCTGAGGAAATCCCAAGCATAAGCCTATTTTGTTCTATGTGCTCTTCAAAGTATCTTGACAACGGACGTAGCCTAACATCTCCGTTCAATCCTGAAGTCTTGGTAATCGTAGCTATTGGATGAATACATATCTTCATTTAATCAATAACGTCAAGCCTTGCTCTTTTTCCACCCTCTTTTGCATTTATGGCAAAAACCAATGTGCGTATTGCAGAGATATTTCTTCCACTTTTCCCAATGACCTTTCCATAATCACCTTCCCCGACCGTTAATTCATAGATAATACGTTGCTCCGTTTCAACAATATCAACTTTTACCTCATCTGGTTTATCAACCAGAAGTTTTATTGCCTGTTCAATGAACTCTAACATAGCGTCCTCCATTTTTCTAACTGACTAATATAATATTTAAAACCTTATTCTTCCTCCTGAGACGATTCATCTTTATCACTGCCTTCAGGTTGTTCTGGTATATTTTCACCAAGCTGATCCTCATTCGGACCTTCATCATTTGAAGAAGCATCACCAGAGTCATTTGTAACTTTTTCTACAGCTTCTACTTCATTTTTCTTTGCTACTACTTTTGCTTTCTGTTCTTGCTTCTCAGCACGCTTTTTAAGAACATCTTCTCGATTCAATTCCCATTTTTTCATTTCTTTTTCAAGATCAGATCCATCCATGCCCTGCTGCATAAGATGCCAGCGATGGCTCAGTCCAGCGCGACGAAGTAACTTTTTTGCTGCATCTGTTGGTTGAGCGCCTTCACCTAACCAGTGTAATATTCTTTCATCCTTTAAATCATATGAGTGATTTGAATCTATTGGATTATACCAACCTAATTCTTCAATAGCTGCACCATCACGACGATTGCGTGAGTCCATTGCAACCATTCTATAAAACGGTCTATTTCTTCTGCCAATTCGCTTCAGTCTTATTTTTGTCGCCAATGTAATACTCCCTTAATTAATATTATCTAAAATTAGCCATATTCGGCAATTTAAGCTTGTCAAAATTTTTCATTTTTTTCATCATTTTTTTCAATTGAAAAAAGTTTTTTAGTAGTGAATTAACCTCTTGTACTGTTCTTCCACTACCTTTTGCTATACGTAATCTACGGCTTCCATTTATTTTTTCAGGGTATTTCCTTTCAATTATTGTCATTGAACTAATTATAGCTTCAGTCCAACTAATTTGTCGATCATCCATATTAAAATTTTTCATTGCTTTTTTATTCAATCCAGGCATCAGACTAAGTATCTGATTCATGGGTCCCATTCTTTTCAATTGTTTAATTTGAATTCTGAAATCATTTAAATCAAATGAATTGCTAACAATTTTTTTATTAATCCTATTTGATTCTTCTTCATCAAATACAGTTTGTGCTTTCTCAACTAATGATACAATATCCCCATAACCTAAAATTCGATTAGCAATTCTTTCTGGATCAAATATTTCGAGACCGTCAAGGCGTTCTGAGTTTCCTATAAATTTTATAGGCACGCCTGTTGCTTCTTTGATTGATACTGCAGCACCGCCCCTTGTATCTCCATCCATTTTAGTTAAAATTATCCCACTTAATTTTAAGGAATCATTAAAAACAATAGATGATTTAACCGCATCCTGTCCTGTCATACCATCAACAACAAATAGTATCTCATCTGGTGTATGCTGATTTGAAATATCATTTAATTCTTTCATCATTATTTCGTCAACATGAAGCCTCCCTGCGCTATCAATAATTACCAAATCAATATTTGATGACTTAGCCTTTTTAATTGCCTCTTTACATATTTTTAGAGGATCTTTACTTTCTGTTTTAAAAACCGGCACTTCAATATGTTTACCAATAGTTTGAAGCTGCTCAACTGCTGCTGGCCTGTAAATATCTGCTCCCACTAATAATACAGATTTACCTGCCTTTTTCTGCATTAATGCTAGTTTACCAGCAGAGGTTGTCTTACCAGCACCTTGCAAGCCTGCTAATAATATAATGGACGGATAACTTTTCAGCTCCAGATCCTTCTTTCCAGAACCTAAAAGGATAGCCAGTTCGTCTCTAATAATTTTTATAAACTGCTCACCTGGTTTAATTGAATTCAGAACAGTTGTGCCAATTACTTTATCCTCTATTCTAGATATGAATGATTTTACTACTTTGAAATTCACATCTGCATCAATCAGTGTTCTACGAATCATCCTCACAGTACTATTAATATTTGAATCTGTGATTTTTCCCAAACCTCGAATATTCTTGAAAATCGATTGAAATTGTTCTGTTATTTGCCCAAACATATTTTTAAAAGTACTTAATTAAATAAGAAATTAAAATTTATAAGATTTAGCTAATTAAAATTTGTTTGCTATACTTATACCAATTTGTCGAGGATCTGCGTAGCTCTCAAATAACTGATCAGGGTAATCAGGTGGAATAAGTCCAAAGTAAAATCCACGGGTCGAGTATCTTTCATCAAGAATATTTGTACCCCATAGGGTGAAAATAAAATTTTTACCTACTTCTTTTGCAACTGAAAGATCTGTTACCGTGTATGCCTTGGATTGGTTATTGTGACTATCTGAATAGTAGTATTTACTTTTATAACTAATCTTTAAAATACTTTCATATCCCCAAGTATTTCTGTGCTGTAAATTCATAGAGCCACTTATTTTTGGAGCCATAGCTGCCTCTCTACTACCACCAGTTGCCAGCTCATCATTTTCTATAGTGTATGTAAACTTATCTACCCATGAATCCAAAAGTGATCCAGATATATTAATGTCAGTATTCTGGTTGAACTTTATTTTACTTTCAAGTTCAATTCCACCTATAGTCCCAGAACCTGCATTACTTGTGAAAAAGATAAAACTATTTGGATCTCCTTCAATCTGTTGACTAGAAATTGATATTTGCTGATTTGCCCTAAGCCCATGGAATAGATTTATATTTGTATAAATTTTATCAGAAAAATACTTTATACCAAATTCAAGGGTACGTAACTCTTCGGGGCCATAATTACGGTTTTTGTTATTGATATAAGGTTGCTGATTTACACCTCCTGATTTATAGCCCTTTGCAATACTTCCAAAATAGTTCAGAGATTGGGTTTTCTTGATAATAATAGATGCCCTATACCCATTCATAAAAAAGCTATTGCTATGTTTTACATTTGGTAAATCAATTGTGTTGTAATAATAGTCCATCCCCTCTGATTGGCCAGAATAGTCAATAGTATTTTTTTCAAGACGATAATTGGTAGTTAGTTTAATTTTTGGATTAATTTTCCAATCATATTTAAAGTATCCTGAATAAACCCCAAAATCATATTGACTTTTCGCACTATTGGATAGTCCTCCGAAAAGGTATCCATTTGCTTCATCTGATTCAATTAGATTTTTATAAAAGACGCCAAGGATGAGGTCATGAAATGACAAACGAAAATCTTGTGACGTACTTTTTCTTTCTTTGTCGTTCTTATCAAAAAATTCATATGACCACCCTTCTACCTGAGGATCAAACCCATGATTACTGTTCCAGTATTGATCATTTGCCCAGTCGCCGTCATATGAGTGGATTAAGTTTGTTTTAGTATATGCTGAGATACTGGTAAACCTATATTTATTGCTGCTGTTTAGGTTAATTCGAACTGAGCCACCCAATGTTTTCTGGCTATCTTCACCGTTATCATCTGAATAGGTATGATAATCCGTATTATTGTCTGGAGCCCAGGAATCATAACCATTATCTAATTCAGCATAGATAAGAGTACCAAGTACTTTGAAATTTTTCAGAGGTTTATAATTGAATTTCAGTCTAATAAATTGCTCATCCTTTTTATTCGAATCACTCGACTCTCTGAATTTATTATATCTAAAACCATCTGATTGGAGAATTGAGCCTGAAAAACGAAACTGAAGCTTATTGTTTACTGGCAGATTTAACAAAGTTCCCAGGGATAAATAGTTGTCGGTTCCACTGCTAAGCAAAGATTTCAATCTTAGAGTATCACCTGGATTGTTTGATCTAAGACTAATTAAACCAGCCAAGGAATTTGTACCAAATACTGAGGACATTGGTCCTCTAAAAACTTCAATCTGATTCAAATCAAAAAGGTTTCCAAGCATCCCTAAACCGCTTAATTCCATGTCATCTAAAATAAAACCTACTGAAAAATTGGGAGCGCCTTCACCAAAATATTGACTCCTCTCTCCAATACCACGTATTTGAAAATACCTTGGCCTACTTGTTCCTCCCGCCCAATTAAGGTTGGGAACTTGACTGGTTAAGGTTTGAAAGTGGTCATAGGATAATCTTTTGAGTTCACTTTGGCCGATAACAGATGCATTGTGACCTGATTTATGAATGGACTCCTCATTCAAACCACTATAAACCACAATCTCATTAACATCAATTAGTTTTGGAACTAGACGGATTACCATACCATTTTTTGCTTTTTTTGATATTGTTTCATACCCTACATGAGAAAATATAAGTGGCTCCTTTGCAGTGACTTCAATACTAAAAATACCATTAGCATCAGTTGATATTCCCTTTTCACCGCTAACCACATTAACTGATGGCAATGGTTCGCCAGTTTTAGAATCAACTACATTTCCTGTTATTTGTGAAAACAAGTAGGAAAAGGAAAGATAAAAAGTGATATATAAATGAGATTTGTAATACATAATTAACTCCCTACGCTGGCATTATCCAGTTCAGGTCAATGGGTTTATTCTCAGCCATTAGACAAATAACAGCACCCCTGACTACACTAAATATAAATTAAACATATCTATTTTTTAAAGTGCTCTTTAGGCCAATTTGGTGTGAAATTAAGTTTCCCTTATTCAAATTTTAAAAGGAGTAAAAAATGTCAGAGCATTCTTCCAGTCTACCAGAATTAAACCTAAGAGTAATTTTGATTGGAGTTTTTCTATCAGTGGTAATGGGGGCAGCTAATGTTTACTTAGGTTTAAAAGCAGGTATGACAGTTTCGGCTTCTATCCCAGCGGCAGTGATTGGAATGGTAATGTTGAGGCAAATAAGAGCATTAAACAAGGAATCAAGTGCAGGATCTATCCTTGAGGCAAATCAAATCCAGACCGCTGCATCTGCAGGTGAATCACTAGCAGCAGGTATCATTTTCACAATGCCTGCATTGATCCTCATTGGAGTATGGCAAGAGTTTGATATGATGCTCACCACTGTAATTGCATTCACTGGTGGTTTATTAGGTATTCTATTTATGATACCGATGAGAAAAGTATTTATTGTTAGGAATGAAGATAACCTTCAATATCCAGAGGGTTTGGCTTGCGCGTCAGTGCTTGAAGCCGGGCAAGGAATGGGCAGCTCAAATAGTGCGAGTTTGGTTGTAAAAGGAACCCTTATTGGTGGATTATTTAAAATCCTAATTTCGTTTTTTGGAGTATTAAAAGGGGTTTTAGAGGGAGCAGTTTTAGTTGGAAATAGAATCTTCTTTTTTGGAGGAGATATTTCACCAGCATTATTAGCAGTTGGTTTTATTGTGAGATTAAATATAGCAGTTCTTATTTTTATCGGAGGATTTTTAGGATGGCTAGTAGGAATACCATTGCTAGGAAGCGGGCTTGAATTTGCGGAAGATCCATTACATGGAGCTTCCACACTTTGGTCAACAAAGATCAGATATATTGGTGTAGGCGCCATGGTAATTGGTGGATTGGCTTCAATATTAAAGGTTAGAAAAGGTTTAGCTGATGCTATAAAAATCCTTATTGATACCCAAAAAGGCGATAATCAACATGAAGTTCCTAAGAACCAGCGGGACCTTCCAGCAAGTGCCATAAACATATTTTCCTTACTAGCAGTATTGCTAGTTGGATTTGTTTATTACAATATAACTGGTAGCACTGGAATTACCATATTAACGACTTTCATAATGATTATAATGGCTTTTTTCTTTACTGCTGTAGCTTCCTATATAGTTGGATTAGTGGGGAATTCTAATTCCCCAGTATCGGGAATGACAATAACGGCAGTATTGTTTACGGGAGGAATGCTCTATGTTTTTGGCTTTTCTGGAACTGAAGGAATGGTTGCCACTCTTGGAGTCGCTGCAATTGTTTGTTGTGCCGCTTGTACATCAGGAGATGTATGTAACGATCTTAAAACCGGTCAAATAGTTGGATCAAGACCCTACAGGCAACAAATCATGCAAATAATCGGCGTTGGCGTTGCCTCACTAGTGATGGCACCTATACTTCAATTACTCCATGAAAATACTCCTGGAGGAATTGGAGGAAGAGAGCTTGCAGCACCTCAGGCTGGTTTGTTTGCTAGTCTAGCAAATGGATTTTTTGGAGATGGAAATCTTCCGCTGGACATGGTAGCCATTGGAGCTGTTTTAGGTATTCTAATACTAACCTTAGATTATTTTTTATTTGATAAAAACAAACCAGGCGGATTTAGACTTCATCTCATGCCCATTGCTGTTGGAATGTATCTACCGTTTGGACTTTCTACACCAATTTTAATTGGTGGTTTGATTGCATATTTTTTAACAAAAAGATCTAAACTAGCAAATACAGATGATCATGTGCTACAAAATGGCGTTCTGTTATCTTCAGGATTAATTGCAGGAGAATCATTGATGGGAATTTTACTAGCACTATTTGCGAGTGCTGGTATAACAAGTATAAAACTCGGTCTCCAACCAGGTTTTGTTACTGGGCTCACATTTTTAAGTGCGGCGGGTGTGATTTGGTGGCTGTATAAAAAAAGTGCAATACAAAATTAATTTGCATGAAATCCATTTCGAAAGAACTACTTTTACAATTACCTAAAGTAGAGTTGCACTGCCATCTGGATGGTAGCTTGAGAGTTAGTTCTATTTTAGATCAAGCAAAAATTGATAATGTAAAGTTACCATTTAAAAATTATGATGATTTAACTGCCTACTTTAAAATCGGTGAAAATCGCGGCTCTCTTGAAGACTATATAAAAAGGTTTGATATTACATTATGCGTTATGCAGACCCCCAAAGCACTTTCCAGATTTGCTTATGAACTTATTGAAGATGTATCAAAGGAGAATGTTCGTTATATTGAAGTACGCTATTCTCCAATACTACATACCAAGAAAGGCATGGCTTTGGAAGAAGCTCTTGAGTCTGTGCGTAAGGGGTTAAAAAGAGGAGAAAAAGACTTTGGTGTAAAATCAGGAATTATTGTTTGCGGCATTAGACATATTTCACCTGAGGCATCATTAAAATTAGCAGATCTTGCAGTTAGGTATAAAAACCGTGGAGTGGTGGGTTTTGATCTTGCGGGCTCTGAAGAAAATTTCCCTGCAAAAGAACACAGAGAAGCATTTTATTTAATAAGAAATAATAATGTTAATGCCACTATTCATGCTGGGGAAGCATATGGGCCATCATCCATACATCAGGCAATACATCAATGTGGCGCAAATAGGATAGGACACGGGACAAGATTAAAAGAAGATAAAAACTTGATGGACTATGTCATAGATCATCGTATTACCTTAGAAATATGCCTTACGTCTAACTGGCAAACAAGGAGTGTACGTTCCCTACATTATCACCCTTTAAAATATTATTATCAAAAAGGTATGCGAGTTACTTTAAACACAGATAATCGCCTGATTTCTGATACAACTCTTACGGAGGAATTTTTTCTTGCACATCGATTATATCAATTCAGTTTGAAAGATTTTAGAGAGATTACTATTGTTGCGATGAAAAGCGCATTTCTCAGGCACCAAGATAGAGTTAAGATGATAAAGGCTATCGCAGGTGAATTTGAAGATAGTTTTGGCTTGTATGGAGATTTTGCTAAACCAAGATGATTTATTTACTTTTTTATTACTGTGACCTTGTCTTCATGGCGAGAGCCATCTTTACCATAAATGAGTAGTAGATAGACGCCGGTTGAAACATAATCACCATTTGAATCCCTACCATCCCAAGATATTTGGTCACCATCATTTTCCACCCCTGAAGTTTTAATATGCCTTACTACTTTACCACTTAGGGTAGTGATCATCATAGAGGACTCATAAATAACGCCACTCACTGTCATTTGCTTCTGAGATGGAATATGAAAAGGACTTGGAAATATTTTTACGTTTGAATAGTCAGTTTTGGGATTTCCAAACGGTATTCTTAATATGTTAACACCCTTGCTTGTAGCAATGTAAGCAAGGTTTCTTTTATTATCAAAATCAATGTCTCTGACTTCATCTGATAAAATTGGACTATTGCTTGTCCTAAATCCATTTATGTCTGGCCAATAAGCTGTATTGTCCAACAGAACATGTATGCCTTGAGTAGGGGAAAATGTCCAAATATTGCCATGTGAATCGACTGATATTCCTGAGCCATCTCCAAATGAGATATTAGGGAAATAAGAATATAAATTTTCACGAATTACTGGGTCATAATTATTTTGTAAATCATAATAGTTAAGACCAGATGGAGTTAAATAGTATAACCTGTCATTATTAGCTAATCCCAAGCTCCAAACCGTGCCTGAATAATTAATAATATTCCAAAAAAAGTCCACTGGCTCATGAGCATTTCCTTCATATGTTAAAACCGAAATTCCACCGTTTGGATATATTCCTAAATTAGCCTCTTCAGCCTGGAATGCAGAGACCCAAGACCTCCCCCAAGTATCAAAAACAATTGATGATGGAGATTGACTAATTTTGGTAGATGTTTCTGATGATCCAAAATGTTTCCATGTTCCATTTAAAGATCTTACATGAATTGGATTATTACCATTTATACAATATGGATTGACAATCCAAAGGTTACCCTCATTGTCAAATTCAATATCAACAGTTACTTGATAAGGAATAGAGTTGCTGGAGGAGGTATGATAGCTAAGAAATGTTGTGTCAATCGTTGTAATATTATTAGGGTCATCAATATCAATGATGATTACTCCCCCGCTCCATCTTGGAGGATTACCTGAGTAGACCCTAGAACCTCGAATTGCACAATAAACAAGTCCATCAGGCCCTTGTTCAATGTCTGCAATATATTCACCAAAATCATATCCAACAGTATCTGCAATAAAATAATTAAAGTCTGAATGATCACCTATTGATAAGGTGCCACTAGTCTTAATCTCAAGAATATTTCTCCATCCGATACCATTATAAATTGAAATACCACTACCACTACCTCCGACTAAGCGTCCATCTTCCAATACTGTTATGGCGGAAAAACTTCCAGTAGAGGGAGTATTTGGAATTAGTCTTTCAACTTTGAAATTAGAATCGTTTTCCTCGATTATAATTAATCCCTCTTTTGAACATGCAAATAGCTGTTCGTTTTTATATATAAAATTAGATACCTCATATTTTTCAGCTATTAATTGATTTTCTGATTCATTTATGAAATAGATTTTATTTCCTTCTGTAAACCACTTACCCATGGATGAAATAAAAATATTACCCAACATTTCAAAATCAGTAGCATTATTTTCCTGAGTTAAAGATCCTGTTGATATTTCATAATTATAAATTTTATAGGGAGTAGTAAATGACAAATTCTCACTTGTTAATTGCATAGAGGTAATCTCATCATTGAAATCTGCTATTTCAAGTGTCCAGTTCTTTGGATCTTTTAAATTGCTTATTATATTTCCGCTATATAGTCCGTTGGTCGTACCCAAGTAAACCACTGAATCACTTACCGTAAAACAATTGATTTGACCAGCTGAGGATAGAAAATTTCTATAAGAGTCTCGATAATCCCATTGATTGTTATATACAAACTTCATCACACCTTCTTCTAGTCCATTCCGGTACAAAACCCAACAGGTTTCATTAAAAAATTGAATATCTATTATTTCACTTAACCCAAAATCA
>Ga0208127_1001000_pt1 | contig 14413 bp, 17 predicted proteins | sample ETNtaG_6_FD_185751 | JGI IMG/M metagenome (GOLD analysis project Ga0208127, IMG submission 185751) | Marine microbial and viral communities from oxygen minimum zone, Eastern Pacific Ocean - ETNP201306SV45 (SPAdes) (version 2) | ecosystem: Environmental > Aquatic > Marine > Oceanic ...
GGTTTAGCTAAAAAAGATTACAACTTACAACTTAAATTGGATTTTTAATTTTCTTACAATTGTAATTTGTTTAAAATACCTTTTAGCATAAATAAATAAAATTCAGTATGAATCAAAAAAAAATGAAAACTGATTATAAATTTTTAATTAAGGATATTGATGACTTTCCTATTAAAGGAGTGAGTTTTAAAGATATTTCTCCGTTATTGGCATCCCCTCTTTTTAAAAATGCTGTACAAGAAATGGGAAACCTTGTTTTAAAGCCAGATTATTGGGTTGGAGTAGAATCTAGAGGTTTTATTTTTGCTAGCGCTTTAGCTATTGAATTTGGAGGTGGAGTAGTCCTTTGTAGAAAACCTGGAAAGTTACCTGGAAAAATTATTTCCAAGTCTTATGATACCGAATATAGTAGTGACCAGTTATCTCTCCAAATGGGTACTGGCTCTGTGGTAATTGTAGATGATGTTTTAGCTACAGGGGGAACTTTAGCAACTGTAGATAAATTATGTTTTTCTGCAGGATATAATGTCCAAAATCATTTGGTTTTAATTGATTTAAAATATGTACCGAGAAGTAACTATTATTTAGAAACAAAAATTAAAACATTAAAAAGCTTAATCAGTTATGAATAATCCTCTTGTAGTTTGCGCACTTAAAGATGAGTTTAGCATAAAAGGCTCAAACTATGACTTGCTTTATACAGGAGTAGGTAAAGTAAATGCCGCCATACATTTAACAGAATATTTACTCAAAAAAGGAAGACCAGAATACATCGTTAATTATGGCACAGCCGGTTCAAAAAAAGTAAAGGTAGGTAGCCTTGTTGATTGCACCAAATTTGTTCAAAGAGATATGGATGTATCTGGGCTTGGTTTTGAAAAATATGAAACTCCTTTTGAGGATGACATATCGAAAAAAATTGATTTTTCAGCTTTTGAAAATAATCCTTTAAATCACCTCCTAACTTGCGCTACAGGAGATAGTTTTATAGCCACTACTGGTGGGCATGTAGGAGATGTTGTTGATATGGAATCATACGCTCTGGCAAAAGTTTGTTTAAAATTTGATCTTTCTTTTATTGCGTTCAAATATATCTCAGATTCAGCAGATAAAGATGCAAGTATTGACTGGGTAGAAAACTTAAAGAAAGGGCAAAAATTGTTTAAAAAAACGGTTTTAGAAGTATGGAACCTTTTTTAGAGAATGTTTCTAAAAAATTATATCTTTTAGAATTCAACATATTGATTCAGCTCGTATTTAACTATAATATACTTATAAAATTATTTGCATAATAATTTATGAATAGAATGGAGTAAACCTATGCTTCAAGAAATTGTAAAGTTTTTTATTAATCCGGTTTTACAATTTTCCATACTCATACTATTTTTGATTAAACAAAATAAGCCAGGTAAAGTCATCGTTGGTTTTATCTTCTATTTTTATTTATTAAGTATTCCTATGACAGGTATTCTGTTTTATAATATTTGGAGTGTGGAGGATACTTATGATGAAGAAAAAATATATGATTGCGCAGTTATTCTTACTGGAGGAGTAGATAGCCAATGGTATTTGAAAAGGTCGATGAATAAAATAAAAAATTTTCAATCTCAAAATTATTTTATGTTCAATAACGCTGCAGAGAGATTTTTTAAAGGAATAGATTTAGTTGTTTTGGGGAAAGTGAAAACCATTTACTATGGAAACTTCATACCGAAATCCGACTTGGGTTCATTTGATACCAGTGAATTAGTAAAACGTTTTGCATTTCAAAATGGAGTCCAAAAGAACCAATTTATTATATATGGGAATGAGGTAAAAAACACATTGGACGAGGCAACTCAATTCCAGATTTACACTGAGGAGACACAATTAAATAACATTCTATTAATCACTAGTCAATCTCACATGAGACGAGCAAATGGATTGTTTATGAAGCAAGGTATTCATGCTGATTTGCTTTCGGTTCAAAACTCGGATCCCTTTAAAAAAGAGATATTCAAATTAAATAATTTTATCCCGAGTATAAGAGGACTGAACTTCTCGAAAAGAAGTTTCTATGAATTATTTGGATTCGTTGGATATTTTCTTTTAGGAAAAATATAATTTTTTTCAAGACTTGTCTATTCTTATCAATCGTATGTGTTTTTTAAAAATACTCATTTCATTATATTAAATATATGCTACCAAATAATTTCGTTTTATTAGGCCATTTGATTTTTACTTCAATAATGACTGGGGTCATATGGGTAATTCAAATTGTTCATTATCCATCTTTTCATTTTATTGAAAAGGAATTGTATACTGCTTTTCAAAAGTTTCATATGAATAAGATCTCAATAATCGTAATGCCCATAATGCTAGCTGAATTGATAACGGGCATCATGTTATTTTTAGATAAGAGTTTCAAGAGTCCCTTTCTAACCATATCTATTATAATACTTGTTTTAATCTGGTTGATAACAGGAGTTTTTTTTACCAAGGCTCACAATGAATTAATCGCAGGTTATCAAGAATTGGTAGTCAATCAACTTGTCGCTATGAATTGGATTCGAACTTTATTGTGGACTCTTAGATTACTTTTGCTTACATGTTTTGTATATCTACATTTTAGTAAATAAAGTAAATTGAAAAAAAATTAATGTATTTCTTCATGTTGTAAGTTTTAATAATTTTTAGAAATTTTAAAAATGTAATAGAGTAAGTTGAATTTTTTTGAAGCATTAAAATCAGTTTTAAAAAACGTACTTCAGTTCCAGGGAAGATCATCCAGATCAGAATACAATTATTGGATGGTTTTTTTATTTTTTATTTTTTTGTTTGCTATGGAAATAGACCCTCCAAGTCCTATATCATCTACCTCTTTTAATAATGGAGATGTTGAAAATAAAGAATTAAATAATGGGGAAGTACCTCTTTTAGAACCATTTGAAAGTAGATTGTTTAGTTTTGTGTATTTTGTATTTCTGTTGCCAACAATTTCAGTAACAGTTAGAAGATTTCACGATACCGGTAAGCCAGGTTGGTTTATTCTTTTACCGTTTACTATTATTGGCTTAGTTCCCTATCATTATTGGACATGTTTTTTAAAAGGTGACCCTTCAAAAAATGCATATGGTGAGAATCCTTTGAATAATATTTCTGAAAATCCGGATAATTTAGAAAATTGAGTAACTCCGCAAGGGATAATTTTATGCTATTAAGATATGAATAAAAATTATTTAGAAATCCTCAAGTTTTTGATTGGGATTATATTTATTATATTAGTTATATATGAAAATTTTGTAATCAAATCGGATAGTTATTTCCCACCCTATTTTTTGTACGGAATGTTCCTAATATATGCTGTTGTATTTTACTTATCTAAAACTTCAGATAAATAGAGTTTGTAAAATTTTTAAGTGAAGATTTTTTTTAAATTGAATTTTATTTTAATGGCCTGTCTTTTTTTGCATTTTTGTAAAAATAATGATTTTGCTTTAAATGATAATAAAATTAAATCCCAAACATATGTTGTATACAAAAATTTCCCCTCAAAATATGTTAGTACTAGAGATATCGAAGTATGGTTACCCTCCAATTATGAAGAAGCATCATCTTTGCCAGTATTATACATGTTTGATGGGCAAAATATATTTCATGGAAAAAAAGGATGGATAAATGATCAATATAGCCACGGCTGGCAGGTAGATGAAACTTTAGATAGCTTAATTAACATAGGAATTATCCCTCCTATAATGGTAGTTGGAGTATTTAATGCAGGGGCAAAAAGATTTTCTGAGTATATGCCAGCAAAGCCTAAAAAAGAAATTGAGAAACGCATTCCTAATCAGGAAAAGTGGGTTCAAGATGGATATCGGGAAAATGGCATCTCTTCTGATCAGCTCTTGAAGTTTTTGGTAAAAGAGTTAAAACCTTACATCGAAAAGCATTATAAAACAAAAAAAGGAAGAAGTCACACATATCTTGCAGGGGCAAGTATGGGAGGACTTATTTCTGCTTATGCAATATGTGAATATCCAAATGTATTTGGAAATGCAGCATGTATATCATCTCATTGGCCTGCTTTGGATGGTGTTTTTATAGAGTATCTAAAAAATAATTTACCGAGTCCTAAAACCCATAAATTTTATTTTGACTTTGGTACTATTGGTTTAGATAGCCTATATGAGCCATTTCAGGTTAGAGTGGACTCTCTCTTAATGCGCAGAGGATATACTAAAGGTGAAAATTGGTTAACCAAAAAGTTTGAAGGGGAAGATCACAATGAATATTTTTGGCGCAAAAGATTTCAATTTCCAATGAAGTTTTTTTTTCAAGGTTTGTAAAACCATCTGTTTAATATGATTTTCTTAAGATTATAGGATAAACTCATTAAATACAAATTACATCTTTATTTCCTTGGATTCTTTCTTTTAAGCTGTAGCCAGAGTTTTCAAACTTTTGTTGTTCGTTCACCAGATGGTGAAATTGAGGTCAATATTTTTGAAGATAAAAAGTATTTAAGATATAGTGTTAACTATCATAATAAAAATGTTATCGCAAAATCAAAACTAGGCCTCGTATTTAAAAATGGAACAATGTTTCCTGGACAAAATTTTTCAAGTTCTTTTGAGGTAAGTTCTCATAAAAACATTTGGGAATTACCTTGGGGAGAAACCAGAAAAATTAAAGACCACTATAATGAGGCAAAAATAACATTTAAAAATAATCAGAGTGTAAAAATAGGACACATATTTTTTAGAGTTTACGACGATGGAATTGCCTTTCGCTATCAATTAGAAATGGATAAAGGCAATGGTGATTCTTTGATTATTGCAGATGAAATCACGGAGTTTGCATTAGTTGAGGATGCTGAATCTTGGTGGATCCCTGCATATACAGAAAATCGATATGAACATCTCTATAGAAACACAAACGTATCTCAAATAGATACTGTACATACACCGTTTACTATTAGATATAGTGATAATACGCATTTGAGTTTTCATGAAGCAGGTTTAAAAGATTATTCTAGCATGCAAATTTTTAGTGAAAATAATGTTCTGAATTGTGATTTGGCCCCTTGGCCAAATGGAGATAAAGTAAGAATGAAGCTACCTTCTGAAAGTCCTTGGCGAACTATAATGATTTCAAATGACGCAAAAGGTCTAATTTCATCTAACTTAATCTTAAATTGCAATGAGCCGAGTGAAGTTGAAGATCTGTCGTGGATTAGACCATCGAAATATATTGGTATTTGGTGGGGTATGATTTTGGGAAAATGGACATGGGGGGAGGGCCCTAGACATGGAGCTACCAATCAAAGAGCAAAGGATTATATCGACTTTGCTTCGAAACATGGTTTTGATGAGGTGCTTATTGAAGGATGGTCTGCAGGTTGGAAAGGGCTATTTCCAAAGGATTCAGTTACTATAAGTTTTACAAAATCAACACCGGATATTGATTTACATCTTCTTTATGAATATGCTAAAGCTAAAGATGTATCCTTACAACTTTATCATGAAACAAGTGGAGATACAAAAAATTATTTGTCTCAGATTGATTCAGCGTTTTCCTTTCTAAATGAATTGGAAATTTCTAATGTAAAAATTGGACATGTTGGTGCGAAGTTGGATAAAAAATATTTTCACTACAGCCAATATGGTGTGAGGTATTATCGAAGTGTGCTTCAAAAGGCTCTTGAATACAAAATTGGAGTTAACTTTCATGAGCCTATAAAAGACACCGGTGAGAGAAGAACCTACCCAAATATGTTGACAAGGGAAGGTGCAAGAGGAATGGAATACAATGCTTGGCCCGGAGGGAATCCACCAAATCATACTTTGATACTTCCGTTTACTAGGCTCCTTGGTTCTCCTATGGATTTTACTCCAGGAATATTTGATCTTTTACTTGAAAATATTGATAACCACAATAATAATGAATTCCCGATTACAATTACCGTTATCGATAGTGGGAATGGATACACAAACCTCAGGTTTAAGAGCAGCGAATCTATTTGGATAGACAAGGAAATGGATTCAACGATAGAAATTATTCATGGTAAAGAGATAAAAACTTGGACGATAAAAGAAAATTTTCAAGTTGGAGAGTGGGAATGGGGGGTAACTGCGGATTTACCTGAATTAAAAAAAAGTAATATTTGGATAATTGAAACCCTTCTTGATAAAGAAAATAGAGACTTATCCATAGATGATTCGGGTGCTATTGATGGGCAAAATGTTATAAAAATTCCGTATCAAGATTTAAATAATTCTGATCCAGACTTTGTGAAAGGCTATCCATTAGTACCCGCACAAAGAATAAGTACAACTTTATCAAAGCAATTAGCATTATATGTAGTGATCAATAGCCCTTTGCAAATGGCTTCTGATTTTATTGAAAATTATAACAATCACTCTGCAATAGAGTTTATAAAAGCTGTACCAGTTAGTTGGGATACAACAATTGTATTAAATGGTGAAATTGAAAATTATCTTACCATTGCAAGGAAGGATAGACAAAGCAATGATTGGTATATTGGATCAATTACAAATCAAAATAGTAGATCTTTTCAATTCAAGTTATCTTTTTTAGGAGAAGGTAGTTACCAGGCATCGATTTATTCAGATAGTAAAAAAACAGACCTTGAAAAGAAACCAACTCTATATGATTTTACAAAGAAGGTTTTTACAAAAAGAGATACTTTAAAAGTTAATCTTGCTGGTGGGGGTGGTGCGGCAATTAAGCTTAAATATATGGGCCAAAGTATGCCCTACTAAATCTAAAAATAAATATTTACTTTTTTTAGATCTCAAAAATTCATAAAATTTCCAATGAAATTAACTTTAATAATAACTGCTATTGGAGCTGCTGCTGGTTTTGCTTATGCTTCTGTTTTAGGTTGTGACACTGTTTGCTCAATGACATCGTCATCTCTTAATACAACAGTATATGGAGCATTTGCGGGCCTTTTGATTGCATTCCCAATTAGCAAAAAAATTAAGAAGAAATAATTTTTTAATATTAGTAAAATTATTTTTTAAATATTCTTAAGCATTTAACCCCACTTGCAGTGGGGTTTTTTGTTTTTAGATTGTTTTAATTTTGACAAGTTTAACATAAACAGTAAAGAAAATGTATGAAATCTTTAGAAGAAAAAACTATTCAAACTGATAAAATTTATAAAGGGAAATTATTGGACGTAAGGAAAGACAAAGTCTTATTACCAAATAAGAAAGTTGGATATAGGGAATGGATTCATCATCCCGGTGCAGCATGTTGCCTTCCAGTTCTGACTGGAAATAAAATTATACTTATCAAACAATATAGGTATGCTGTCAAAGAGGAAAGTATTGAAATCCCTGCTGGGAAACTTGATTTAAATGAAGATCCCAAAGAGTGCGCATATCGTGAGCTAAAAGAAGAAACTGGCTATCAAGCTAAAGAACTAACTCTCTTAACATCTATTTATCCTGCTATTGGATTTGCGAACGAAGTAATTTGGATTTACCTAGCTCAGAATTTGAAAATGGGTAGCTCTAATACAGACCATGATGAGTTTGTTGAAACTATGGAAGTTGATCTTCCAACGGCATTAGATATGGTATTCAAGGGCCTAATCAAAGATTCTAAAACTATAATTGCATTGATGTGGTTTGATAAACATTTCAAAAAGTTCAGAAAGTAAAAATATATACATGTAGAAGATCCAGATAAAACACAGTCAGTCTTCCTTGTTTATATAATGCTATGTAGATTTATGAATGAGTAAAATATTAATTATATCAGCCACCAAGGGTAACAATCTATCCTTAGCAAAAAAGATTAGAAATTATGTAAGCATGGATAATAAAATAATTTCATTAGAGGATTTTGAGATTCCTCTTTATGTACCAAAAACTGAAACCATTAATACAGATGCTGTTAAGAGCTTGAGCGAAATATTTATTCAATCCACGGGCTTTATTTTCTGTGCACCTGAATACAATGGTGGATCACCACCTATATTAACAAATGCAATTACTTGGTTATCGGTTGCTACAGATAATTGGAGATCAACGTTTGTGAATAAAAAAGCAATCATTGCAACACACAGTGGTGGTGCAGGTTTTAAATTTTTGACTTCTTTTAGATCTCAATTAGAACATTTGGGTACGATTGTTTATCCAAGAAATATTGTTGTAAATAAAGATAAGCAATTCAGTGATCAATCAGTCATAGAGATACTAAATGAATTCGAAAAACTGATCTAAGCTCAAACGAATACTTTAATTTATGTTATCTTTATCGCAGGCTAAGAATTACTTATAGAAATTATATTAATGTATGGATAATTATTTATTTGTTCTTTTGCAGTACTTAGTTCCTAAAAGACTTATATCAGAATTAATAGGTTTTTTTGCTAAATCACAAAATCACTACATAAAAACATTTTTTATTAGAAATTTCCACAAAACATATAATGTGAATATGAAAGAAGCAGTACATGAAGATCTCGCATTTTACCCTAGTTTTAATAGCTTTTTTACAAGGCCGTTGAAACCAGAATTAAGACCAATAGAAAAAAATATTCATAGTATTATATCTCCAGCTGACGGAGTTGTTAGTCAAATAGGGAATATTAAATCTGGGAAAATAATCCAAGCGAAGGGTGTTCATTTCAATCTTTTAAGTTTTCTTGGAAATGATAGAGAATATTTTCAAAAGTTTAAAGAAGGTGTATTTTGTACTATATATTTGTCTCCAAAAGATTATCATCGTGTTCATATGCCAATTGATGGTAAACTAAGTCAAATGGTTTATATTCCGGGTAAATTATTCTCAGTCAATAAAATTACTTCAAGGAATGTGAAAAATTTATATTCCATAAATGAGCGTTTGATATGTTTTTTTGATACAGTCCGGGGACCTATGTCAGTGGTGCTAGTAGGTGCTATGATTGTATCTGGCATCACTGTCCAATGGGAAAAAGATAACTGTTTTAACAAAGGAAAAATGCAAAAGTTTATTTATCCATCAATTGGCAAAGACAGTATTTTTTTAAAAAAGGGAGATGAAGTTGGTCGTTTTATGCTAGGATCTACTGTTGTGGTATGCTTTGGAAAAAATAAAGTTGATTGGTTAAATAAAATTACAGCTAATTCAATAGTCAAGATGGGTCAATGCGTGGGTAGATTTTGAATGCCAATAGAATTTTTTCTATTGATGTTTTCAGATCAATAACTATGATTTTAATGATTTGGGTCAATGACTTTTGGACCCTAATATCCATACCAAAATGGCTCAAACATGCACCAGCGGAAGAGGATTATTTGGGTTTCTCAGATCTTATTTTTCCTTGGTTTTTATTTGCCATGGGATTGTCCATTCCTTTCGCATTTTCTTATAGATTAAAAAAGGGTGAAAATAAATATATCTTACTTAGACATATTATATTTAGAAGCGCAGCCTTAATTATAATGGGGTTGTTCCATATGAATATGGAAATGTTTAGCAATGAACATTCCTTGATTACAAAACCAGTTTTTGTATTATTTTGTACTACTGCATTCTTTATGATTTGGAATGATTATTCGGATAACATCAAACTAAATAGGCCCTTATTTTATTCCTTGCAAATTTTAGGAATATCGATTCTAGTTTCTATGCTTTTTCTTTTTTCTGGGAAGGATTATAATGGAATCCAAATTGGTTTCAAGGCCCACTGGTGGGGTATCTTAGGTCTTATAGGGTGGGTATATTTAATAACCTCATGTGCCTATTTATTTATTCAAAACTCAATCACTGGAAATGTGATTGCATTTTGTATGTGTATTCTTTTAAATATTGTAAGCAGCAGTGGATTTGCATATAATATTTTTTCGTGGCAAGGTGACCACTGGATTCCAGGCAATGGAGGCCTTCAAGCATTAACGTTTGGGGGAATTATCGTATCGCTTTTTCTAAAACAATTTCAAAGAGCATCAAATGGAAAAAGATTTTATATATTACTTTCTAGCATTGGTGTTTTAACACTTTTAGTGGGTTTGTATCTGAAAAGCTTCTTTATAGTTAGTAAGATCAAAGGCACACCTTCATGGATATTTATTTCTTTATCCTCGGCAATTTTATTTTTTGTCTTTATTTACTGGATTGTAGATGAAAAAGGAAAATTTTCATGGTTTAAATATATACACATTGCCGGAACATCCACTCTAACTTGTTACCTTATCCCTTATTACTATTACAATATTGTTTCATTTTCAAATTGGACAATTCCTACAATGTTCATGACAGGAATAGCAGGGTTAATCAAATCTGCACTTTTTGCATTTTTGATCATTGGTTTTACTTGGATTTTCTCAAAAATGAATTTGCATATTAGAATTTAGATAATGCAGATTTATTATTATGTTTGTAATATATTGATATAGATAATTAAGGAGCATTCTATTACTTTTTTAAAAATACTAAAAACGGTTGAAAAATTTATACTTGGTGATAAAAAACCTAAAGATCATTGGAAAAAATATCGTAAACCAAAAAAGTAGTTTTTTATCATTTTTTGAACACTAATTAACTCTACGCTGATACTATTTTAACTTAAGAATCATAATGTTTAATCCGAATTCAACCTTTTTGTTTAAAAGATCTGGTGTCCAATCAAAAAACCGTGTTGTCCTTGCGGCAATGACGAATAAGCAAAGTTTTGAAGATGGAACTATATCGATAGATGAAATTAATTGGCTTTCTAGACGGGCTCAGGGTGGTTTTGGAATTATTACTACTGCTGCAACACATGTTTCAAAACATGGCCAAGGATGGGAGGGTGAATTTGGTGTTTTTGATGACAAGTTTATTCCTTCTTTAACAAAACTTACCCATAGTATTCACCGTTATGAAGGGCTTGTTTTTGCTCAGTTATTTCATGGTGGTATCCGATCTCCCGAAACTCTTACCGGAATGCAACCAATATCAGCTGATAGAGTAGAATGTAAAGAATCAAAGTCAGGTTATTCGATAAAGGCATCTGAAAATGATATTAAAAGAATTATTAAAGAATTTACATCTGCAGCAGTACGTTGCGTAAATGCCGGTTTTGATGGAGTAGAATTGCATGGTGCGCATGGATATTTAATTTCACAGTTTCTTTCAAAGTCTATAAATAAACGTAAAGACAGATGGGGTGGCGACTTAAAAGGCCGATCTCGTTTTCTCATTGAAATTTTTAAATCAATCCGGAAACATGTTCCTGAAAAATTTATAGTTGGAATAAGAATATCACCTGAAATTAAAGGATTAGAGATATCATTAGATGATAGTCTTGAACTTGTAAAAAAAATTAGTCATTTAGACGTAGATTTTATTCATTTATCTTGTTGGGATATTTATGCTCATTCTTCCGAATATCCTAAAAATTCCAAAACTCTGACAGAATGGTATACCAAATCTATTGATAATCTACCACCAATTATCAGCACAGGGAATATATGGTCATCTCAAGATGCTCAAAATGCAATGAGGCAAGGTGCAGACCTTATTGGCGTTGCAAGAGTAGCAATACCATACCCAGATTGGACAAAAAATATAATTGATCCAAAATATGATCCTCCAAGAGGACCCTATACCAGCCAACAATTAAAAAAAGCACAATTAAATGATGCTTTTATCAATTATATGCGTAAATGGGAGGGATTTGTCGTTGATTAGTAAAAATTATTTGATGTATCATATTTTTAGACAATTTTGTACTTTTATTGCTTGAAATTTCAATCCTATTTAGCAGATGAATATTTTTAAACTATACCTTTTTATAATTTTATTTTTCGGATGCAGTAATCAACCATCAGAATTAGATCTGTTAAATAAAGAATATCCACAAGGGAACTACGGAAATAGTATGCAGAAAGGAATTCCTAATAGGATACATGAAGTATTAAAAAATCCTGACAAATACTTAAATAAAAATGTTTTAGTCTCAGGTGTAATTGATGACGTGTGTCCTATGAGGGGATGTTGGATTCAGATATCTGATAAAAACCAAACTGGTCCGATACGTGTTAAAGTAACAGATGGTGAAATTGTTTTCCCGCTTTCAGCAAAAAACCATAACGTAACTGTTCAAGGAACTTTTGTTAGATTAGATTTGTCTAAAGATCAGGCTATAAATTGGAAAGTACACCTCGCTAAAGAAAAAGGTGTTGAGTTGGATCCAAATGATATTGTTCTTCAAAAAGAGGACTATTACGAATATCGTATTAATTGTACCGGGGCTAAGGTATTATAAAATGATAACAATCAATTTTGATTTTTATGTATTTTAGATAGTTGAACATACTTTTTGGCCCATTTTATATTTTCTTGATAAGCCTTTTCTGTCCTAGTCTTAATTATTTTTCCTGGAATACCAACTACTACTGAGTAGTCAGGAATTATCATTTGTTCCATGATAACAGATCCTGCTCCAATTATAGATCCTTTTCCTACTTTGACTCCATTCATGATGATTGCCCCCATGCCAATTAATGCACCATCCTTTATTGAGCATCCGTGTAATATTACATTATGTCCAACCGTAACATCATTACCTACTTCGACGCCTTGATCATTTTCTAAGTGAATGGTACTATTGTCTTGAATATTCGATCTTTCACCGATGATTATTGTATTAATATCTGCTCGAAGAACGCAATTATACCAAACAGATGAATGATTTTTTAGTATCACAGAGCCAATAACCTTGGCACCTTTGGCCACAAATGCACTGCTGGAAATGTTTGGCGTGGCAATTTTAAGATCTTTTTTTAATTGTGTTTTTTCCATTTTTTAAATTAATTCATTTGTAATTTAGTTGATAATCTTATAGAAACTATGATTAGCAACCGAACTAATTACAAAAAAAAATGATTTTAAGTAATTTCAAATTAATGTTATTCTTTCTGATATTGTTTATAGCTGGATGCGTTAGTCCTTTTAATTTACTTTTGGATCCTTACCAAGCCTCTGGAATTGTTAAATCTAGATACGGGAGTAACAACCAATTATCATATACTCATAAATATCTAAATGCTTCCATTAAAGCATTACCTTTGATAATTACAACAGGAATTTTCAAAAACAGCGAACAAACTTTTTCTGAAATTGATTTTAAAGTTTACACTAAAAAAAAACCAGTAAACTATAAATATGTTGAGTTATATAACTCAAAGGGCGAAAAGTGGGAGTGGGAGATTTTCCCAAAACATAAAAGTATTAAAAAAGATAAACATTTTCTTATTGAATCATATAAAATCAGAATTGATTCACAGGTAACACAGTTGCTAAAATTTTTCGATGATGACGCAATTTACCTTAAATTTATTGGGGATGTTAATAATTTTAAAAAATTAGATGCAAAACACAGGGCTTCTATAATTCAAGTATTGAAGTTTGCTGAAAATTTTTCTGGCCAAAAAATTACATTGCCTAACAAAATAGATAGACTACAATGATTTACTTATATCTTATAGTTACTTTCTTCGTTCTTTATTGCGTTCATTATGCTCGCAAATTCTATTTAATCAATAAAGATCAACTATATATAATATTTAAAGGGCTTCTATCTTTTCGATCAAATCCGTTCATAAGGCAAACAATAATGACATCAGCTTTGAAATTCCTTTTTCGCTTGATTAAAAAAGGTATTTTTAAATTATAACAACCTTGAAAGTCTTTTGGATATTAAGTTTTTTATTTTTTCTATCATGTAATAGAAATTCATTCTCTGGAATTATTCCTCAAACTCAGTTTACTAATCAAGAATTTGATAGATTAAATACATATTACATTTACGATTACGTTTCTAAAGATCAACTATTTGAATATTCATCAAAGCAAGTTCATAAATTTGGTCGTAAAAGTATCCATTATTATTTTTCTCACAATGCAAATATCCCAACTGATAAATTAAAATATGCAGATTCAATTATTGATATTCGCAAAAATTTGAAAAAATATAGGCATAGTTTAAAATTTGTTTTTGTAAAACAGTCATCTGAAAAAATGGAAATAATTGATTGCTTAGATGATCCAAGTAATTTGCTTTGTAATTTTAGGTAGTCGTTTTTTGGTGCTTGAAAAAAAATAATAATGAGATAACAAAATGTTAAAAAATAAAAATGTATTTATTACTGGTGGTAATCGCGGTATTGGCAGGGGCTTAGTAAATATCTTAGAAAAAGATAATAATGTAATTTTTTCTGTAAGAGAAGGTGCTAAGGGTGAAGAAGTAATTAGAGATTTCAGAAGTCAAAATGTAAAATATGTAGTTTTGGATGTGGATGATCTTGAAAGTGTTCATCAAGCAAGCAAAGTAATCAAGTCTAAAATGGATACTATTGACGTTCTTTTTAACAATGCAGGCATTTTAATTCCACAGTATGATATATCTGCAGTTGATACACCGGAAGAGTCG
>Ga0208127_1001003_pt1 | contig 14380 bp, 12 predicted proteins | sample ETNtaG_6_FD_185751 | JGI IMG/M metagenome (GOLD analysis project Ga0208127, IMG submission 185751) | Marine microbial and viral communities from oxygen minimum zone, Eastern Pacific Ocean - ETNP201306SV45 (SPAdes) (version 2) | ecosystem: Environmental > Aquatic > Marine > Oceanic ...
ATCTTCTCAGACTATGTCGAGGCCCATATCTCGGAGCACGCGCAGGATGCCCTCGCCTAATCCGGGGTTGACGGTCAGCGAAAATGTTCGACATCCCCCGGCATGAGTAAGACTCGAGTCCTGTTGCTGTTCGGAGGCCAGTCCGCCGAGCATGAGGTGTCGGTGGTCTCCGCGCGTTCGGTATACCAGGCAATTGATGCCGATAAGTATGAAGTGATCTTGGCCGGGATCTCCCGGACGGGGCAGTGGTTTCTCGAGGATGGTAACGCCTCTCTGCTGGAGCAGAGCGAGGTGTCAGACGACAACGACCTGCCTGTACAGTTGGGCGCCGGTCAGCGTGACCTCGTGGCGCTGGACGGCAAGCCTGTGGGCAGCGCCGCTTTCGACGTCGTGTTCCCTCTGTTGCACGGGCCTCGCGGGGAAGACGGGTCTGTGCAGGGTCTGCTCGAACTGGCCGATGTCGCGTACGTGGGAGCAGGAATAGCCGCATCCGCGGTGGGGATGGATAAAGAGTTGGCCCGAGCAGTCTTTGCTCAGGCTGGACTGCGTCAGACAGATTACCTGGTGATGCGTCGCAGCGCGTGGAACGTCGACCGTCAGGGTACGCTTGAAGATATCGAAGCCAAACTACGCTACCCGCTGTTCGTTAAGCCGGTGAACCTCGGCTCCAGTATCGGCATTTCAAAGGTGCATGACACCCAGTCGCTTGAGAGCGCTATAGATCTCGCTGCAGGTTACGACCTAAAGATAATGGTGGAGGCTTCGGTAGAAAACGCACGGGAACTCGAATGCGCCGTGTTGGGCAATGATGACCCCAGAGCCTCCGTCGTCGGAGAGATCATTCCCGGCGCTGAGTTCTATGACTACACCACCAAATATATTGATGACCGCTCCCAGTTGATTGTCCCAGCCGAACTGCCGGAATCGGTCAGTGCCGAGATTCAGAGAATGTCGGTGGATGCCTTTCGCTCGATAGACTGTGCCGGTCTTGGACGTGTTGATTTCCTTATGACTTCTTCTGATGACATTTTCTTGAACGAGATCAATACCATGCCCGGTTTTACGCCCATCAGCATGTATCCCCGGCTCTGGCAGGCGAGCGGTATTGCCTATCCTGCCCTCATCGATGAACTGATTCAGTTGGCCCTGGCCAGACACCACGAAACGCAACAAATCAGCTCAAATCGCTAGGAAAGCAGGCTTGTGGCGGCAGTCTCGCACGCCAAAACCCATTTTGTTGTCTCAAGCAACCAAAGACACTACTATGGAACTACGTTGTGTCATCTTTCTGTAAAAAACAATAGTGATGATACGCATCCGATGAGGTACCCGGTAACGTATTTACTTAACTGATAGGAGGAGCAGATGAAAAACGGTTTATCTGGTGTTCGCGTCGGCCTTGCGGCCGCTTTGGCATTCGGTCTCAGCCATGCCACCTTTGCTGCGACGGAACTTACGGTCTATACCGCAGTCGAGGCCGAAGATCTTAAAAAATATGCAGCGCGATTTAATGAAGATCATCCCGATATAAAAATCAATTGGGTCCGTGACTCCACCGGCATCGTAACGGCAAAGCTGTTGGCGGAGAAAGAAAACCCGCGTGCAGATGTCATATGGGGCCTTGCAGCGACCAGCCTGCTGTTGATGAAAGGAGAGGGAATGCTGCATGCCTACGCGCCTAATGGGTTGGATGGGCTCGATTCAAAGTTCCGCGATAAATCCAATCCACCTACCTGGACGGGAATGGACGCCTGGGTGGCGGCAGTCTGCGTAAATACCGTCGAATCCGACAAGCACAACCTGCCAATGCCTTCCTCCTGGAAGGATCTGACCAAGCCGGTCTACAAGGGACACATCGCAATGCCCAATCCGAATTCCTCCGGAACGGGCTTTCTTGATGTTTCCAGCTGGCTTCAGATGTTTGGTGAAGACGGGGGCTGGGCGTTCATGGACCAACTGCATCAGAACATTGATCATTACACCCATTCCGGCTCCAAGCCCTGCAAGCAGGCCGCAAGAGGCGAGGTGGCAATCGGGGTGTCGTTTGCATTCCGAGGCGCAAAGTCCAAGGCTGCAGGTGCGCCTCTTGAAGTCATTATCCCCAGTGAAGGTATCGGCTGGGACATGGAAGCGACAGCGATCGTAAAGGGAACCAAGAAGCTCGATGCGGCCAAGACCCTGGTGGATTGGTCAGTCAGCGAAAAAGCCAACAAGATGTATAACGAAGGCTATGCGGTTATCGGTATCCAGCGCCTGGCCAAGCCGGTTGAGCATTTCCCTGAGAATATTCCTCAGGCCATGATCGACAACGACTTTGAATGGGCGGCAGAAAACCGTAAGCGTATTCTTGGCGAGTGGCAAAAACGCTACGATTCGAAATCGGAACCAAAGAGCTAGGGACACAGTCCTGACGTTTTGACGGCCGGTCGCTGTGTGACCAGTGATCGGCCGTTTTATTTTGGGGCAAAGCCCAGCTGCTGCGCGGCGGGGTAACCACAAACTCCAGAGCCTTTTGTGCTGATGAGCGAAGTATTTCTAAAGATAGAGAATCTGACCAAGAACTTTGGTCAATTCACCGCTTTACGGGACATCTCCCTCGAGGTGTTCCAGGGCGAGTTCGTGTGTTTTCTGGGCCCTTCAGGGTGTGGGAAAACCACCTTACTGCGCGCCATTGCAGGGCTCGATATCCAGACGCAAGGAAGTATTGCCCAAGCGGGCGCAGACATCTCGGTGCTTCCCCCGGCGGAGCGTGACTTTGGGATCGTTTTCCAATCCTACGCGCTTTTCCCGAATCTCTCGGTGGAAAAGAATGTGGCTTATGGTCTCGAGAGTCGGCGCGCTCAGCGAGATGGGATCAGTCAACGTGTTGCCGAGTTGCTGGCGCTCGTTGATCTTGCCGACCAGGCGAAAAAATATCCCGCTCAACTCTCCGGGGGCCAGCAGCAGCGTGTCGCCCTGGCGAGGGCGTTAGCGACTTCTCCAGGATTGCTGTTGTTGGATGAGCCTTTGTCCGCGCTGGATGCAAAAGTGCGTGCCCACCTCAGAATGGAGATCAAGAACCTGCAAAGGCGCCTGGCGGTTACGACAATTATGGTGACCCATGACCAGGAAGAGGCGTTAACGATGGCCGATCGGATTGTTGTGATGAACCATGGGATCATCGAGCAGATCGGAACGCCCCAGGAGATTTACGCGAGTCCGGCCTCACAGTTTGTCGCGGACTTTATTGGAACCATGAATTTTCTGAGCGCCAAGGTCGCCTCTCCCGGGAAATGCCTTCTCGACGCAACCGAAGTTGCAGTTGACACATCGGGCCTCGAGGCAGGTCAGCAGGTGCAGCTTGCCGTGCGGCCCGAGGATATCCACCTGGAGGCAAAAGAGTCTGGATCTGCAAAAGAGCAGAATCAGACTCCGGGGACGATAGAGTCCCTAGAGTATCTTGGGGCCTTTGTTCGAGCGACGGTGAAGCTCCACCAAAGCGGGGTAAGGGTGCAGGCGGACTTATCTTCCGGGAACATCGACCAATCGGCGATGGTGGCGCAAACAGCCGTTGCGGTGACTTTTCCTGCGGACAAGATTCGACTCTACCCGTTAGGCACCTGATGGCCGGCATGCCTCATCGGAGCGGCACTCACCGATCACCGCTGCGTCGTAAATCCAGTTCAGACGACCGGGCCATGCGGCTCTTTATTCTGGTGATCGCGGCCTATCTGGTGATCGCGCTCGCTTTACCCCTGTATGTCATGTTCTCCAAGAGTCTGGAGAATTCACAGGGCGCGTTTGTCGGGTTCCAGAATTACCTCGAATATTTCAACACTCCGGCTCTGGTGTATTCGATCCAGAACAGCCTCTTTATTGGAGTAGTCACCACCACCATCACGGTGACGATCGCTTTCATCCTCGCCTATGCCCTCACTCGCAGTCGCATGCCGGGAAAGCCTGTCTTCAAGACGATCGCGATGATCCCGATCCTCGTGCCTTCTCTTTTGCCCGGCATCGCCTTGATTTATCTTTTCGGCCGTCAGGGATTGATCAACGAACTGTTGTTTGGCTATGAGATTTACGGTCCGATCGGTATTGTCATTGCAGAAGTGTTTTTCACACTGCCCCATGCGCTCATCATCATTATCACTGCGTTATCCATTGCTGATGCGAGGCTGTACGAGGCAGCCACCGCTCTTCGTGCCAACCGCGCGCGGATATTCTTTACCGTCACCTTGCCTGGTGTACGCTACGGATTGATCAGCGCTGCTTTCGTTGTTTTCACGCTGTCGGTAACGGACTTCGGCGCGCCCAAGGTCATCGGCGGGGATTTCAACGTTCTCGCGACGGATATATACAAACAGGTGATCGGCCAGCAGAACTTCGAGATGGGCGCGGTAGTCTCGATGGTGCTGCTGCTTCCAGCAGGCCTGGCCTTTGTGGTGGATCGCATTGTCCAGAAAAAACAGGTAGCGCTTCTGTCGGCCCGGGCTGTGCCTCTTGAACCGCTTCCAAACAAGCGGTTCGACACCGTGATGCTGACCTACTCAATCATCATCAGTATTTTTATTCTGGGGATTCTTGGCGTCTGCCAGTTTGCAGCGCTGGTGAAGTTTTTTCCCTATAACCTGAGTCTGGGTTTAAGCAATTACCAGTTTGACCTGATGGATGGAGGCGGCTGGGACAGTTACTTCAATTCGATTGAGATGGCCTCCTACACCGCAGTGTTTGGAACGATAGTGGTTTTTGCCGGGGCGTATCTGGTTGAAAAAGGTCAGGGGTTAGGGCCCATTCGGGGAGCGTTTCAGTTTCTGGCGATGCTGCCGATGGCGATTCCTGGCTTGGTACTGGGTCTTGCGTATATCTTCTTCTTTAACGCGCCGTCGAACCCGCTCAATTTCCTATACCACACGATGGCGATACTGGTGATCAGCACTATCACCCATTTTTATACCGTGAGCCACCTGACTGCCACCACGGCATTGAAGCAGATGGATTCACAGTTTGAGTCGGTTGCGGCGTCTTTGAAGCAGCCGTTCTATCGTACCTTCATGAGAGTGACGGTACCTGTCTGTACCCCCGCGATTCTGGATATCAGCATTTATCTTTTTGTAAATGCGATGACGACAGTTTCTGCAGTTGTCTTTCTCTATTCTCCGCATACGACACTGGCTTCTGTCGCGGTGCTCAATATGGATGATGCAGGTGATATTGCACCGGCAGCCGCGATGGGGATGATGATTTTCTACACCGCAGCCGGCGTCAAAATCCTGCACTACCTCCTAAGTCGGGGTATCGAGGCGCGTACGCAGGCGTGGCGGGTCGCTGTGGCCAAGTAGGCAAGCAAGCTGGCAGATTATTGGAAACGCAGGACAACAGAAAAAAAGGAAAAGTATGAGATACCTTCACACCATGGTCAGGGTCAAGGACCTTGATGCGTCGCTGGATTTTTACTGTGCAAAGCTAGGTCTGGTTGAACTGCGTCGCTACGATGAGCCCAAAGGACGCTTCACGAATGTTTTTCTTGCGGCCCCTGGTGATGAGTCCGCCCAGGTGGAGTTAACCTTTAACTGGGATCCGGAAGATTATGGCGGCGGGCGAAATTTTGGACACCTGGCCTACGAGGTAGAGGATATCTACGATCTCTGCCGGCACTTGATGGCGGAGGGCGTGGTCATCAACCGTCCGCCACGGGATGGCCGTATGGCTTTTGTCCGTTCTCCGGACGGTATCTCGGTTGAACTGCTGCAAAAAGGCGAGGCTCTACCTCCGGCCGAACCTTGGCTATCCATGTCTAACACGGGATCCTGGTAACTCATTCTCTAATGCAGTCCCCCGGCGCGCCTCTGGAGATCAATACGGTTACGCTCGGAGGTGGCGGCGGTGTAGTGGGTATGTGCTGTTGTCCCGGACGGATCGAGCAGCATAACGACGGCGTTCATCGCCCCAGAGATCTTTCCGAAGATCTGGCAATGGTCAGCGAGTGGCAGCCCGATTTGGTGATCTCCCTTGTTGAACTGCATGAATTTGATTTCTTGGGTGTGGCGCAACTGCCCGAAGAGTTTGAAAGAAGATTTCAGTGGCAGCATCATCCTATCCGGGATCTCTCAGCGCCCTCTGAGGAGGCGGAAGAGGGTTCCTTATTGGGCCAGTGGTTTGGTTTAGTGAGTCAGGGAGGTCGTATTCTGCTGCATTGTGCGGCCGGGCTGGGCCGAACCGGGACCGTGGCGGCACGGCTTCTGATGATGGCGGGCCATGATGCGGATACTGCTATTTACCGGGTCCGTGCTGCAAGGCCAGGTGCAATCGAGTCCGCCACCCAGGAGCGTTTTCTGCGTCAGTCGGGCTAGTTTGCTCAAGCAGGGCGGATCTGTCCGATATCCTCAATCAGCACGTCAGCGTGCGGTTGTAACTGCGCAACACTGCCCGCGCCGCCCGTCACCCCAACGCACAGCGCAGCCCCTGCCTTGCGCGCCATCGCGAGATCACTCACCGTGTCACCGACCATGATGAGATCCGCGACCTTCAGATTGAGCCCCATCGCAATGCTTTCGAGAACGGCGGTATCGGGCTTGACGGGACCGGTGTCGTCACCGCACCTGATGTCAGCAAAGAACGTCGCAAGACCGAGTCTGCCGATCGTCGCTTCCGTCGCGGATCGATTGTCGGTGGTAGCGACGGCGGTTTGGATGTCTGCGTCCTTGAGCTGTTGCAGAGAATGGGTAACTGGACCTTTAGGGATGATTTCCTCTGCCGCAGGTTTGGCAGTCATCGCCTCGCCGATGTAGTTTTGGCTGAGTTCGAGCGCTCTGTCCCAGATGATACCGTGTTGGTAGACCACGCTCGCCGTGATCACCGTGAACTGGTGCAGCGGCGCTGTGGCAAGGGGCCCCTGTCCGGATGTCATCCCGTCATCGGGGTCATAGCCCGCTGCGCGATACAGGTGCGCCAGAAACTTATCGCCAAGATCTGCGGCCTCAGCAAGCGCCGTAGCACCTCTAGCGAGTCTGGGTCCCCAGATGGCGTGGAAATCGATCAGGGTGCCGTCCTTGTCGAAGACCACACAACGGGCAGGTGCCTCGATATCTGCCACTTTGATAACGGGATTGTCCATAGCCTCGCACTGTAGCGTATTCATCAAGCATCGGGCAAAGCGCTGATCTGGCAAAACGTGAAATAATCGGCGTTATGCGTGATTGTGATTATTTAATTGTTGGTGCGGGCTCCGCGGGATGTGTCCTGGCGACGCGTCTTAGTGAAGATCCTTCCGTCAATGTGGTGCTTCTTGAAGCGGGAGGCAGTGACCGAAGCATTATTGTGCAGATGCCTTCCGCGCTTTCCATGCCGATGAATACTCGTCGCTTCAACTGGGGATTTCAGACTGAGGCGGAGCCCGGTTTGGATGGGCGCGTCATGGACTGCCCCCGGGGATTGGGCCTTGGCGGTTCTTCTTCGATTAACGGAATGGTCTATGTTCGCGGACATGCCGAGGATATCAATCAGTGGGAATCCAGCGGCGCGGCCGGCTGGAATTACGCTGCTTGCCTGCCTTATTACCAGCGCGCGGAGACCTGGTATCGCGGCGCAGATCAGTATCGAGGGGGTAGCGGCCCGGTCGGTGTCTGCGCGGGAAATGACATGAAACTGAACCCGTTATATCGGGCGTTCATTGATGCGGGGGTTGAGGCAGGTTACCCCTCCACCGAGGATTACAACGGATATCAGCAGGAAGGGTTCGGTCAAATGCATATGACGGTGGATCGGGGCCGTCGCGCATCAACCAGTCACGCCTACCTTAAGCAAGTGCGTCACCGAAAGAATCTGAGAGTAATCAGCGGCACGTTGGCAACCAAAGTGCTGCTCGAAGGCGACCGCGCGGTGGGCGTAGCCTATCAAAAAGATGGCAATGATTTTGAGGTATTCGCTCGGGCAGAAGTCATTCTCTCGGCAGGATCTATCGGCTCTCCTGCTTTGCTTCAGCGCTCCGGCATTGGCGCTCCCGGGATACTCGAGGCAGCCGGAATCCCGGTAGCACACCCTCTTCAGGGTGTCGGCCAGAATCTGCAGGATCATCTTGAAGTCTATTTTCAGTACCGTTGCCTGGAGCCGATATCCCTGAACTCACGCCTGGGTCTCGTCAGCAAAGGAATGATCGGGCTGCAGTGGCTGCTGTTCAAATCCGGACTCGGCGCAACCAATCACTTTGAATCCTGCGCGTTCATCCGTTCGGCTGCGGGAGTCAAGTCGCCGGATATCCAATATCACTTCCTGCCCGGGGCCATGCGGTACGACGGCCGCGCCGCATTTGACGGACATGGTTTCCAGGTCCATGTCGGTCCGAACAAGCCGGTCAGTCGGGGATCGGTAACGGTGGCGTCTGATGACCCCCGGCAGCATCCAAGAGTCCTGTTCAATTACCTCACTGCACAAAAAGATATTGCGGACTGGCGCGCGTGTATCCGATTGACCCGCGAGATACTCGGACAGTCTGCAATGGATCGTTTCCGGGGCGAGGAAATCGCACCCGGCAAAGAGGTGCAGACTGACGCTGAGATTGATGCGTGGGTCCGACAAAGCGTTGAGAGCGCCTACCACCCCTCGTGCACCTGCAAGATGGGTGCCGAGGATGATCCTGTCGCGGTGCTGGATGAGCACTGTCGCGTACGCGGGATAGATCAACTTCGGGTAGTGGATTCTTCAATATTTCCAACCATCACCAACGGGAATCTCAATGCGCCGACCATCATGGTGGCTGAGCGTGCGGCCGATCTGATTGCCGGCAAAACGCCGTTGCAGGCTTCAGATGCGCCGGCGTGGATTGATCCGTCCTGGCGTGAGGCCCAGCGCACGGGAGAGCCCCAACGCCGCCTGGATCCTGCCTCGGCACCACAGCATTGACTCGTCAAGCAGAGGATGCCGAAATCCTGTCGGTCGTCGATTCGACAGATTCGATTATCAGCGAAGACCGCCGGGATGAGATCCATCGTCTGGGATTGCGTCATCGGGCGATACATGCGCTGGTGTTCAATCCCGAGGGAGCGGTGTTTTTGCAAAAGCGGGGTCTGCACAAACAGGAGAATCCCGGAATGTGGGATTCGTCAGTGGCAGGGCACGTGGACGCGGGCGAAAGTTATGACGATTGCTGTGTTCGAGAAATCGAAGAGGAGGTGGGGTTGGTTCTCGACCAGGTACCGCCCCGGCTTTTCAAGCTGGACGCCACCCCGATCACCGGTATGGAGTTTGCCTGGGTGTATCGGGTGGAAACCGATCAAGCCCTCAAGCTCAACGAGCAGGAGATGTCGGGCGGCGACTGGTTCGACCCCGCCGAGTTGGACAACTGGATTGATTCTGGTGACCCATCCCTATCCGGGGTGTTTTGCCTGATATGGAAAACCTACAGAAATCTTTCGAATCCCGCCTGAGCGCGTCACGAATCAGGATCCGCCCGTAGCGCCTTCGTGGTAGGCGCGAGCCACCTCCTCACCGATGATTGCGATGCCTGATTGGACGGTCTCAGTGTCCTGTGCGTATGAAATTCTGATGCACTCATGACGATGAGCCCACGAATCCCGCATACCCGGGAAGAAATGCTCTCCCGCGATCACGAGCACGCCTCTTCGTTTTAAACGTTGATACAAGGTCTCGCTGGTGATCGGCAGGCCCTCAAACCAAAGCCAGAGAAATATTGCCCCTTCAGGGGTGTGCACCCGGCAGGGCAAGTCGCCCATCGCGTCGGTGATCCAGCTGACTGCTTGCTGCACTTTGTCGCGGTAGTAGGGTCTGATGACGTTGTCTGACAGATTGAGAATACTGCCGTCTTCCACCATCGCACTGACGAGGGCTGGCCCCATGCTGCCAGGAGCCAGCGACACGATCGCGTTGGCCGCGGTTATCGCGCGGATCACCTGCTCGTTAGCCACGATAATGCCGGTGCGAAGGCCGGGCAGGCCGAGTTTGGAGAGGCTCAGGCAGGCTATTGTGTTGTCATCCCAGAGATTGCTCGCCGGTGGAAAGACAATATTTGGAAAGGGTCCGCCATACGCGGAATCCAGAATAAACGGAATCCCATGGTGATGCGCGAGCTCGCCAAGCTTTTGTACCTCTTCATCAGTCAGAACATTGCCTGTGGGGTTGGTTGGCCGGGAAACGGCGATGGCGCCCATGTCGCCGGAGATCTCCAAGCGATCAAAGTCCACGTGATACTTGAATTCCCGATCACCGACAAACGAGATAGAGGGCCGGTAGGCGTGAAAAAACTCAGCGCCCATCCCAATGTCGGCGTAGCCGATGTACTCTGGCGCAAGGGGTAAAAGTATCCTTCGGTGTTTGCCCTGCCCGAAGTCGCCGGCAAAAAGTTTGAACAGCAGATAAAAAGAACTCTGGCTGCCGTTGGTGACCGCAATATTCTCCGGCCCAACCTCCCAGCCGCACCGGGATTTCAACAGCGCCGCGAGCCCGTTGATCAACCGGGCGTGACCTCTCGCGCCGTCGTATTCTCCAGTGGCCCTCTCAAATTGCTCGCCGTCAGCAAGCAGGTCGATCATCGCCTGCCGGAAATGAGCTTGCACCTCGGGAATGCGGGCGGGATTGCCGCCGCCAAGAAGCCGCATTTCAACGCTGTCAGCCGCTGCGCTTTCAATATCCTCCATAAGGGTCAGGATTCCTGAGCCACAGGAGAGAAAGCGGCCGAATGGGGAAAAGTCCATCAGAACGTTAATTCGAAAAATTATTGACCGACGGCGTTGTGATCTTTTGCTGCGCTGGGAAGCGGCGCAGCGTCTTTCTTTACTAGCTGCACGACAAGCCGATCGTCAAAGTCACCAATACTCAGATCCGTCAGGATGCGGGCCGATTCGAGAAGAACTGCATCTCTGGGAAGGTCTTCCAACGGCTCGTCAGAATCATCACTGACGCCGTGAGCTGTTTTCAAAGTCTCGAAGATGCGCTGTTGCGTCGCTTCTCTTTGATCCCGTTCAGCCTTGCGCTGGCTTTCTAGCAGAGAAACCTCCCGGGACCGCGTTAACACCCGGTCGAGTTCCTTAAGGCCGGCGAGGTAAGTGAAGTCCGGATCATCCACGACCCGCCTATCGTGAGCCTCGCGGAGCCGTTGCAGGTCCAGTTCAGAGTCCGTAAATCGGGAAAACGCTGCCGCATCAATTTGGGCAAAGGGCAGGGCGTTGTCGAGCGCCTTTTCGCCATAGGGGAGATCGGGCTCGATACCGGGCAGCACAAAGTCGGGCACAACACCCCGATGCTGGGTGCTCTCGCCGTTTATCCGAAAGAACTGCGCGATGGTGAGTTTCAGTTGACCGAGGGGCTGCTCTTGATCTTCAGAATAGGGGTCAAGGTTTATGAGATTCTGTACGGTTCCTTTTCCGTAGGTAGGCTCCCCGATGATGATGCCGCGTCGATAATCCTGTATCGCCCCTGAGAAAATCTCCGAAGCCGAGGCGCTGTTACGATCCACGATAACCGCGAGCGGTCCGGCATAGGCAATGCCCTTGTTGGGATCCCGGTTCACACTGGTCCGTCCGCGGGCATCACGTACCTGCACTACGGGTCCTGAATCAATAAAGAGTCCCGTTAATGCGGTCGCCTCGGCAAGAGCGCCACCCCCGTTGCCGCGAAGATCAACAATCAGGCCGTCTACTCCTTCGCGCTCAAGGTCCCGGATCAGACGACGCACGTCCCGCGTAGTGCTGCGATAATCGGCGTCGCCGCGTGAACGCGCGTCAAAGTCAACATAGAAAGTCGGGATATCAATTACCCCAATGCGCTGTATTTGATCAGGGCCGGAAACTTCCAAAAGCATGCTCTGCGCTGCCTGTTCCTCCAGTTTGATCTGGTCCCGTGTGAGCGCCAGGATGCGCGACTCACTTTTCCCGGTCTTGGGGTCAGGCCGGATCTGCAGGCGGACGATGGAGCCTTTGGGGCCCCGAATCAGATCGACCACATCATCCAGACGCCAGCCGATCACATCCACGACAGGATCGCCGTCGCCCTGACCTACGCCGACTATCCGATCACCCGCACGTAAACTGCCTTCGACCTCTGCAGGGCCGCCTGGGACCACACGCTGGACTACGGTGAATTCATTCTGTGATTGCAGCACAGCACCGATACCCTCCAGAGACAGGCTCATGCGGATCTTGAAATTCTCCGTTGCCCGAGGCGAGAAGTATCCCGTATGCGGCTCAATCGCCGACATGTACGCATTGAGAATCGTCTGAAAGACATCCTGGCTGGAGATCTGCAGAATGCGCCGCTTCTGTTGCTGATATCGGTCGCGGAGGGTGCCCACGATTTCCTCGTGCGGTTTGCCCTCGAGCTTTAGGATCAGATAGTCGTTCTTGACCCGTCGCCGCCACAAATCGTCCAGCGCGGCACCATCGATTGCCCAGGGAGCTTCAGCCCGGTCAAAGGGGTAAGTTTCATTGGCTGAGAAATCGAACGGTTGGTTGAGTCGCCCCAGCGCATAGTCGATTCTTTCAATGATCCGGTCTCGATAACGGTTGAAAACAGCAAACAGCGGGTCGGTGTTATGCGACCCAAGATAGTCGTCAAGTTCAAATCGAAGCGTTTCGAACGACTCAATGTCCGCTGCCAGAAAATAAATGCGGTTGGCATCCAGGGCATCGAGATAGCGATCCAGAATACGGGATGACAGAGGGTCATCGAGGCGGGTTTTCCGGTAGTGATACCGTTCAATGAAATAGTTGACGTATTTGAGTGTTTGGTTGTGATGGGGCTTTGCGCTCAGCGTTGAAGTAGGCGGCAGGGAGGCGCTGACACCGCTTCCGATGAGCGCCAGCAGTAACCCGGCCGCGATACCCGCCCGGCACCGAGGGAATACGGCGTCCTTAATGAAAGTGAGAAAAATACGATAGTGCAAATCAGGCTCGGGAGACGTGACGATAGATCAAATTATATGTTTCGCACTTCGGCATCCTGTGGAAAAAGCGAGACAAGATCGTCCTCGCACGCCTTCACCACGCCTCTTTCGGTAATAATGCCATCTACGAGTTTGCGTGGTGTGACGTCAAAGGCAGGATTGGCGGCTGAGCTGCCGTCAGGGATGATTCGCACTCGCACGAGCCTGTCCGCCTCACTGTCGCGGCCACAGATGTGGCTAACTTCCTCTTCGGAGCGCTCTTCGATCGGGATATCCCGAACGCCATCCGAAATCGTCCAATCGATGGTGGAAGACGGCAGGGCGGCATAGAAGGGAATCCCGTTGTCGTGGGCAGCGAGCGCTTTGAGATAGGTGCCGATTTTGTTGCAGACATCCCCGGTACGGGTGGTTCTATCCGATCCGACGATGCAAAGATCGACTTCGCCATGCTGCATTAGATGACCACCGGCATTGTCGGCAATCACCGTGTGGGGGACGCCGTGAGCGCCAAGCTCCCATGCCGTCAGTGAGGCACCCTGGTTGCGTGGCCGCGTTTCATCTACCCACACGTGAACTGCAATGCCCTGATCATGCGCCTTGAAGATTGGCGCGAGGGCGGTGCCCCAATCGACCGTCGCAAGCCAGCCGGCATTGCAGTGCGTGAGGATATTCACTGGTCGATGCGGGCAGGCGTTGGCCGCTTCGGAAATAAGCGTCAGTCCATGGTCGCCGATAGCGCTGTTGGTGGCCACATCCTCGTCGCAGATTTTTTGGGCGAGCATCCGGGCACGGTCTGCGCGCTCCGATTCGGAGCATTCCAGCAATAAAGGAAGCATTCGGGCGAGCGCCCAGCGCAGGTTGACCGCGGTGGGGCGCGAAGACAGCAGTTCCTCACAGGCACGCCGCAGATTGTCCTCGCTGGCATCACTGGCAGCCGCAAGAAACAGTCCGCAGGCAGCCGTCGCTCCGATCAGCGGTGCACCGCGGACAACCATTTCACGGATAGCAAGTGCTGTCTCGCTCGAGGTGGTGAGTGTCCGCACCTCAAAGGCAAAGGGCAATAGAGTCTGGTCAATGACCAGAACCTCGGGCCTGTCCGAGGCGAGCCAGATTGATCGGAAAGGGGTTCCGTTGACCTGCAATTCAAAATCCTAACGGTTCTTGAAATCAGGGGCGCGTTTTTCAGCAAATGCTGCCATGCCTTCTTTTTGATCTTCTGTGGCGAACAGCGACTGGAACATAATTCGCTCCGCGGCAACGCCCTCGGCCAACGTGGTCTCGTAAGCTTTGTTCACCGCGGTTTTTGCCATAAATACGGAGGGTCGTGACATCGCCGCGATCTCGCCTGCAGTTTTCACGGCTTCCTCTAAAAGATCAGCACTGGGAATAATCCGGCTAACCAGTCCGGCACGCTCTGCCTCTTCTGCGTCCATCATGCGTCCGGTCAGGCACATTTCCATTGCTTTGGATTTGCCGACGAAGCGGGTCAGTCGCTGGGTGCCGCCG
>Ga0208127_1001006_pt1 | contig 14342 bp, 11 predicted proteins | sample ETNtaG_6_FD_185751 | JGI IMG/M metagenome (GOLD analysis project Ga0208127, IMG submission 185751) | Marine microbial and viral communities from oxygen minimum zone, Eastern Pacific Ocean - ETNP201306SV45 (SPAdes) (version 2) | ecosystem: Environmental > Aquatic > Marine > Oceanic ...
TTTTTTACATCTTTTAGATGAGTTAATGTGCTATAACCTTGAAGAAATTTCAAAGGTTTTATCTATAATAGATAAGTATGAAATACCAAATAAAAAATTATACGTAGATACAGCAAACCTGCTCATTAAGTCTGGAGATTTAAAAGATCCGATTAAAAAAAGGCTAAAAAGTAGAGAATATATGGAGCCTAATTACGAATTTCATGGTGATGAAGATATAAAAAATTTAACTGCATCGGATGTTTTTGGATTAGACGGAGTTTTATCCAATAAATACAACTGGTTTGAAGATAGAGCGAATCAAGTTGAGTATGCTAATACTTGCGATGATATTTTAAGTAGTAATAAATCTGGAGTGCTCGAAGCTGGAACAGGTCTAGGTAAATCCATGGGATATTTATTTTCTGCTATTAAACGAAAGTATGAAACTGATTCAAGGGGCCCCGTTGTTATAGCTTGCAATACAAAACATTTGCAAGATCAGTTATTTTACAAAGATTTACCAAAGTTAACTGAGGCTTTAAATACCTCTTTAAAGGCAGTATTAATTAAAGGTAGAAAAAATTATTTATGTAGAACAAGATTTGATTGGTTTTTGAGTGACAGAAATAACATAAAGTCCTCTGATGTTGAAGTTATTTTACCAATAGTATTTTGGCTTCAACAAACAAAGTCAGGGGATTTATCGGAGTGCAATGGTTTTTTTAATTCAAGAAGAGCATGGATAGCCTCACTAATTTGTAGTGATACAGGATTTTGCACGGGAGATATCTGTGGTCGAAACAACGGGTGTTACTATGGGCCATTAAGAAAATCTTTATATGAGGCTGACATTTTGGTGGCAAATCATTCCCTTTTGCTTACGGATGCAAAAGTAAGTGGAATTTTGCCTGAGCATGATACAGTTATCATTGATGAGGTCCACAATCTTGTAAAAGGAGGATATGATCAGTTTAAGATAAATTTAGATTACAATGGAGTAATGTCTTTACTAAGGTCTATTAATCCTAGCAACCCAAGATCTAGAAGGTGGAATAATATCTTACTATCAATTGAAGAGGGAGAAACCTCCTTGAAGTTTTTAAAAGAAAAATTAATTAACGACATTGATAAAGTTAAGATATCATTCGAGCTTTTTATGGAAGATCTTTCAAAGAATAGTGAAGGTCAATTTGATATAAGTAAAGCTTACCAAGAGAGGCCTATAATTCAATCTATTTCAAAAGAGTATTCATCATTAAGTAAATCATTATCTAGTTTTTCAAATAATTCACAATCCTTATTGGTTTGTTTTATTAATCTTAAAAATTTCATTTTAAAAATTGATGCAAATCGATCCAAATATCTATATCTGCATAGCATTTTAGATAAAGGACTAGAAAATCTTAATATTTTGAATGAATCAATCAGTTTATTGACTCAAAATCAAAATAATGAATGGGTGTATTGGAAGGAGGGCTTTTTTAGTGGAAACAAAGATATTGAAAATCAACTCCAGGTTTCATTGCATGCATCAAAAATTGATATTTCGGAGGAACTAAGAAATAATCTCTATGAGAAAAATTCTAATATTATTTTAACATCAGCAACAATTAAAGTTGAAGAATCTTTTGGGTATTTTCTTCAAAGAAATGGTCTAACAGAAAATGACAATATTATCACGCGAGACTATGTAAGTCCTTTTTCATATCAGGATCAGGTTAAATACTTTCAATATGGTGGTTCTAAAGATATAACCAGTGATATTAATGAACTTTCGGATTTGATTTACCATGTGCATAAAACATTTAACAAGAGGGCAATGGTTTTATTTACGTCTGTAAGAATGTTAGAAAATGTATCAAAAAAAATAAAAGAAAGGTTAGGCGGAAAAAAAATACCACTCTTTGCCCAATCTAGAGGAGCATCAAAGCCATCAATAATTAAAGGTATGCATTCAAATGAAAATGCTCTTCTTTTTGGTACAAATAGTTTTTGGGAGGGGGTAGACCTCCCAGGTGAGCTTTTAGAAATTCTAATTGTGGTTAAATTACCTTTTGATGTTCCATCTGACCCTCTCATTAAGTCCTATTCCAATTATTTAGATGTAAATGGAATCAATAGTTTCATGAACTATACAATTCCAGAATGTGCAATAAGGTTTCGGCAAGGATTTGGAAGATTAATCAGAACTACATTTGACTCGGGTATTTTTATTAGCTTAGATAATCGAATTGTTACAAAAAGGTATGGAGATGTAATTCTAAATAGTATTCCAGCAGACCCGCAGATCTTTAAAGACTATCACTCTATTCAATGATATATACCAAAGGTTAATCCGTTGTAATAGATAGGTACTTCGCTCTAAATTAATCAATGGCGACCCTTCGTATTTCAAATAAAACATATTCTTACAAAGATTTTTTACCTTTTTTAGATGGAAATGTAAAAGTTACAATTGATAGTAATGCTAAAAAGGATATTAAAAACTCTTATTCTAACTTGCTTGAAAATCTCTCGTCAGGTAAGACTATCTATGGTGTCAATACTGGCTTTGGCAGGTTAAGTCAAATAAAAATAGAAAAGCAAGATCAGTCTAAACTGCAACTTAATCTTGTTCGTAGCCATTCAGCTGGCGTTGGAAAATACCTAGATGCCGGAATTGTAAGAATAATTATGGCCTTAAAAGTATTAAACTACTCTCATGGATATAGCGGAGTGCATCCAGATACTGTGGATCAGTTAGTTAAGTTTATCAATAATGAAGTTTTACCTGCAGTTCCTGAAAAAGGTTCAGTTGGAGCTAGCGGCGATCTTGCTCAGTTGGCACATATCGCTAGCTCATTAATTGGGGAAGGAAAAATAATTCGTGGTAAAAAGGTAGTAACCTCAAAAAATGTTCTTAATAAATTAAAGATTAAGCCTCTAAAGCTTCGCCAAAAAGATGGTATCAGCTTAGTTAATGGTACACAATATTCAACTGCATTAGCCATAAAATCATTGTCGAATTCACTACAACTATTAGATGCAGCCGATGCTATTGGATCCTTATCTGTTGAGTCTAGTTTGTCGAGCAGAGATACATTTAAACCTATCATTCACAAATTAAAAAAACACAAAGGGCAAATTGTATCCGCAAAAAACATATGGGCAATGACAGAAGGTAGTGAAATTGTAAATTCCCATAAAGATTGTGATGTAGTTCAAGATCCTTATAGTTTTAGGTGTATTCCTCATATTCATGGTGCATGCAGGGATGCTGTTAGGCAATCATCTGAGATCATAAATGCTGAAATAAATAGTGTTAGTGATAACCCAGTAATCCTTGGTAAAAGTAAAGTTGGATTTTCAGGTCATTTTCATGCTGAGCATATAGCTATCACACTGGATCATATGGCCATAGCTGTTGCAGAGATAGGCGCCATATCTGAACGTAGAATACATTATTTTATGAAAGGTGCAGAAGGAAGGTTTAATCCTTTCTTAGCAAAAAACCCTGGATTAGAATCTGGGTATATGCTCGCTCATGTAACAGCAAGCGCATTAGTATCTGAAAATAAAACTTTAGCCCATCCAGCAAGCGTTGATTCGATACCAACATCAGGAGGTCAAGAGGACTTGGTTAGTATGGCGCCATGGTCTGGATTAAAATTATTAAAAATTCAAGAAAATGTGTTTACCATCTTAGCCATAGAACTTTTAATTGCTGGTGCAGCATTTAAATTAAATAGCAAAGGTTTAAAACCCGCATATGGCACTGGGATGCTGCTTAAAGAAATCAAAGATGTTGTACTTTATAACAATGGAGATAGGGAGCTAAATACTGAAATAAATAAGCTTAAAGATATTATTATATATCGTAAAATTTTTAAAAAATTAAAAGATAAAAATTATTTGGAGTGTTAAATGGAAAGTAAAATAAAATTTAGAAAAGGGTATACGTTTGATGATGTCCTTTTGGTACCGCAAAAATCTAAAATATTACCAAAGGAAACAGTCTTAACTACGAGATTAACAAATGAAATTAATTTAAACATACCCATAATTAGCGCTGCGATGGACACTGTAACTGAAGAAGATATGGCTATTGCTATGGCCAGAGAAGGAGGTATTGGTGTCATTCATAAAAATTGTTCTATTGAATCCCAGAAATATATGGTTGATAAGGTGAAAAGATCTGAAAGTGGAATGATTCTTAAACCTGTTACTGTTGGACCAAGTCAAAACATAAAAGAGGCCAGAAATATAATGTCTGAGTTCAGAATAAGTGGGTTACCTGTTGTTAATGATGATAAGCTTGTAGGCATTATTACAAATAGAGACATACGATTTCAAGTCGATGGTAATTTGGAAGTATCGGCCTGCATGACATCAGAAAATTTAATTACTGTTCCATTAGAAACTTCATTAGAGGATGCTGAGAAGTTATTGCATGAACATAGAATAGAAAAGCTTCTTGTTGTCAATGAAAAGGGAGATCTCGCAGGACTAATAACTGTAAAAGATATAAAAAAGAAACAACAGTACCCCAATGCTTGTAAAGATAGAAATGGCCGATTGAGGGTAGCTGCAGCAGTGGGTGTATCAGGCGATACGGAAGAAAGGGTAAAAGAACTTATCGGCGTAGATGTAGATACGATCGTTGTTGATACAGCTCATGGACACTCTAGAGGAGTTTTAGATACCATTTCGCAGCTTAAAGCTCAAAATTCAAATTTATCCATAATTGCCGGTAACGTTGCTACTGGTTACGGAGCTGAGGCGCTCATAGACGCCGGGGCAGACTGCGTCAAGGTTGGTATTGGTGCAGGAGCTAGTTGCACCACAAGAATAGTTGCTGGCGTTGGTGTTCCTCAATTGACAGCAATAATGGACGCAGTTAACATTGCAAAAAAGAAAAATATCCCTGTAATTGCCGACGGAGGCCTTAGATATAGTGGCGATATTGCAAAAGCTCTTGCAGCAGGAGCAGATACTATTATGCTTGGAAGCGTTCTTGCAGGAATGGATGAAAGTCCAGGCGAGACAATACTTTATGAGGGAAGGCAGTACAAAACATTCAGAGGCATGGGATCAATGGGTGCTATGGAGGAAGGTAGTGGAGATCGCTATTTTCAGGAGGACACGGATAATAAAAAGCTTGTCCCAGAGGGTATTGAAGGGATGGTACCATTCAGAGGCCCAGTTAAAAATACAATTCACCAGCTTACTGGCGGTATAAAGGCATCAATGGGCTATTGTGGGTGTAAAAATATCGATGAATTTGGCAGAAAGTCAGAGTTTATTGAAATAACGTCAGCCGGAGTAAGAGAAAGTCATCCCCATGAAGTTAGAATTGTAAAAGAAGCTCCTAACTATTCACCATCAGACAACTAGATTAGTTTAGCTTAATGAATTTAAATGACGAGTGATTTTAGACTTTCTTCTACCAGCTGTGTTTTTGTGAATAAGACCCCTGCTAGCAGCTTTGTCAATGTAGCTTACTGCTATGGTGTATTCTGCTTGAGCTTTCTCCTTGTCAGTAGATTCTAAAACTCTCTTAATTTGTGTACGCAACCTAGACATGCTAGAAACATTTCTAGCTCTTCTCTTCACGTCTTGACGCTCTCTTTTTATTTGTTGAGGATGTCTATCCATTATGTTTTTTCCTTTTATTTAAAGACGCTAAAATTAGTATATAATGGTTTTTGTAGTCAATGAACGATTTCTAATAAATTTTAATGAACAAAGATGATTATTTTAGTATAAATAATGGCGTATATTATTTTTAGATGAAAAAGTTTAATTACAAAGATATATTTATTAATAAGCATGTAGCAATCTCTAGAGCTATATCAATGGTAGAGAATAATGATTCCCAAGTAGCCAAATTTTATGATAAGATTTACAAGTATTCAAATGAACCTGTGCGCATTGGTGTAACAGGGCCGCCTGGAGCTGGGAAAAGCACATTGGTTGATAAATTAATATCTTATTTTATAAACGATAACAAATCTGTTGGAGTTGTGGCCATTGACCCTAGTAGTCCATTTAGTGGTGGAGCACTTCTAGGTGATAGAGTGCGCATGAGTAAATATTCTGAAAATAATAATGTTTACATAAGAAGTATGGGGAATAGAGGTGATTTGGGTGGTTTATCCAGAAAAGCGCAGGAGGTAGGAGATATACTAGCAGCTAGTGGTAAAGATATCATAATCTTTGAAACAGTAGGTGTCGGTCAAGCTGAACATGACATTGTAAATGCAGCTGATTTTACTATTGTAGTTTTAGTGCCTGAGTCCGGAGATGAGGTGCAACTAATGAAAGCTGGAATTATTGAGATTGCAGATCTATTCGTCATCAATAAATCAGACAGGCCTGGTTCAAAGCGAATAGAACGAACATTGGTTGATATTTTACACGCTGTTAGTACAGAGGATGGTTACATTCCCAATGTGATGAGCTCAGTTGCTACAACAGGAGTTGGAGTGCAACAAATTTTTGATAAAATTTTAAGGAACATTCAACTTTTTGAAGAAAATGGCCTACTAGAAAAAAGAAGATTGAGTCGGTATAAAAATAGAATTAAGGCACTTGTAACTGAAAAATTAGAGGGCATTTTTTGGGATTTAAATAGACGCAGATTGTTCAAAAATATTACCAGTTCAATTGATTCTATAGAAAATCCTCCAAACTCAGTAGTCAGAAAACTCTTGTTAAATTTTGATAAAGAAGTAAAATGAGTTCTGGAAATAAATCTATGAGCTTTATCGATCATCTTGAGGAGCTTAGGTGGAGAATTATTAAGATACTTTCATCAATAATTTTTGGAGGCATACTAACATTTTTCTTTATTGACTTTTTTTTAGAACTTCTCTTAAAACCTTTAGACAATACAAACAGTGACAATCCTATCAACTTACAAGTTTTATCTGTACAAGGAATGTTCATTATTAAATGGAGTATCGCTCTTATTGGAGGTGTGGTTCTTGCAATACCTGTGATTACATTTCAAATATGGAAATTTATTTCTCCTGGTCTATATGCTAATGAAAAAGGATTTGTTTTGCCATTAGTGTTTTTCTCATTTGTTTCATTTTTACTTGGAATAATTTTTAGCTATACCATTCTGATTCCATATTGCCTAAACTTTTTTGCCAGTTTATCTGGGGAGACTGTTTTAAATAATTTTTCTATAAATCACTATTTTAGTTTTATAACCTGGTTACTATTGGGTTGTGGTATTGTTTTTCAGCTTCCTGTAGTATCTTTCTTATTATCGACTATCGGCTTATTAACTCCTGCATTTATGAGGCATTACAGAAGGCACGCTATTGTTATAATTTTTATATTATCCTCATTTATTACGCCTCCTGATCCTGTTAGTATGCTAGTGATGGCATTTCCTTTGATCATACTTTATGAGTTAAGTATCGGTGTTTCTTGGATTGTAAATCGCGGTAAAGGTTTTGGTGGTGAATAGTAAGTAAGTTCAAGGCTGCAAATGAATGAATTAGAAATAATTAAAGCTCCTATTAAGGAAGATCTGACTTACTTTGAAACTGAGTTTAAACAAGCTCTTAATTCAGATGTTAAGTTGATAAACTCAATTTCAGGTTTTTTAGTCAAAAATAGAGGTAAAAGAATCAGGCCAATACTTACTCTGCTCTGTGCAAGGCTATGTGATACCCCTTCAAAATATTCTTATAAAGCAGCTGCCATGATGGAACTTTTGCATGTTGCAACCTTGATTCATGATGATATTGTTGATGATGCTAAAATGAGGAGAGGCAAACCGTCCATAAAACAAGTTTGGAAAAATAAAATTTCTGTGTTGATGGGTGATTTCATACTTAGTAAAGCATTAATAAATATGGTAAATCTTAAAAATTTCGATGCTCTTGATTTAATATCTCAAACAGCGGAAAAACTCAGTGCGGGTGAAATCATGCAAATTGAAAAAAGTTTGACCAGAAACATGCCTAAAGAGGTTTATTATGATATGATAAATCAGAAGACTGCTTCTCTTATTGCAGCTAGTTGTGAGCTAGGCGCAATAACGACAACAAATGATAAAAGTGATAGAAAATCTACTTTTGAGTATGGAAATAATCTTGGCATGGCATTTCAAATAAAAGATGACCTTTTTGATTTTCTTGGATCGGAAAATGAAACCGGTAAGGATTCAGGTGGTGATGTAAAAAAGAATATGATTACTCTTCCATTGATCTTTTGTTTAGAGAACTCTACAAGATCTGAAAAAAAGAAACTTAAGACTTTGGTCAGGTCAAAGAAGAAATCAAATAGTAATTTAAGAGAAATAAATGACTTGATTTCAGAGCTAGGAGGTTTTGATTATTCTAAAAATAAGCTACAAGAATTTTCAGATAAAGCAGTTGCTGCAATAGATGGCTATGATGATTCAGAAATTAAAAATTCATTAATTAAATTAGTTGAATTCAATGTAAGTAGGTTAAAGTAAAATGAAAAACTTTAATAAAATCCTTATTATTAGATTTAGCTCTATAGGCGATATTGTCCTTGCAACTTCACCCTTAAAGACTATAAGGAAATTATACCCGAATGCTAAGATACACTTTTTAACTTTAGAAAAATTTTCTCCATTGTTAGAGCTTCAACCATCTATTGATAAAGTGATAAAGCTTGATTCAAAATCTAAATGGAAAAATTTATTAACGTTAAATAAGATGGTCATAAGTGCAAAATATGACAAAATATATGATTTACATGGTTCGATACGATCTTATTTAGTTACCATGGGTTTATCCAAAATTGTATCTAAAGTAAGAAAGCCAAGATTACTGAGATTTGTTCTTTTTCAATTTCATATAAACTTATTCCCTAAAGAATTTTCAGCAATTTATATGTATCATAAATGTATAAGGGAGTTAAATGAAAGCGAATTTCCTGAAACATTTTTAACTGTGAGTAGTGAGGAGCTTAAATCTGCAAAAGAAATGTTAATTCAATATGGAATTCGTGACCGTTTTGTAGTAGCTATTCCAGGTGCAGCATGGGGTAGAAAAGTGTGGAGCTTTTCAAAATATTGTGATGTAATAGATAAAATTAAAGCAAAGACAGATCTTGATATCGTACTACTTGGTACAGATCAAGATAAAATAAATAATCAGATATCTGAGAAAAATAAATCAGTTATTAATCTTTCGGGAAAAACAAACCTAAGGCAAGCTATGGCCATATTATCGCTTTCAGAATCAGTTTTCGGAAGTGATACAGGATTATTGCATATTGCAGAAGCGTTAGGCAAATCAGCTAATATGATTTTAGGTCCAACATCTAAAGAAACTGGAGGAGGAGTATCTTTAAAGATATCAAATAATATTGAGAAAGATATTTGGTGTAGGCCATGCTCACAAAATGGTAAAAACCTATGTTACCGTTCAAAGCAGTACTGTATGGATTTAATATCGCCAAGCACAGTATCAAATGCAGTAATAAAAAGCTCATAAAATGAACACATTGTTTTTTGTAGTGTATAATATTTTATACCCTGTGTTTTTATTTTTTGTGTTTTTTCTTTCAATATTTAATAAAAAAATAAGGGTTGGTTTGGCTGGTAGATTTGAATCAATTCAAATATTAAATAAATACTTTAATCAAAATAATATAAAATCTAATATATATTGGTTTCATTGTTCATCTTATGGTGAATATTTACAAGTTGAGCAAATCATAAATGGTCTAAAAAAGAAGGAAAATAATTGTATCATTTTATTAAGTTTTTTTTCACCAAGCGGGTTTGTTAATTGTAAAAATGATAATGTTGACTGTAAAATATATTTACCTTTTGATTTTCTGTGGACAATAAAAAAAGCTATAAAAATTGTTAGTCCAAATGCAATAGTTCTCGCCAATAATGATATATGGTATAATTTTTTAAATGTTTCTCAATCTAAAAATATAAAAACGTATTTAATTGGTGCTGAGTCAAAACAGTTTCACAAAAATATATTCTCCACTGCTTATTACATTTACAAGCCAATCTACTTTTCTTTTTCAAAAATTTTTGCGGTGGATGAAAATGATCAAAAGGATATTTTTAATTATTTAAAAAATAAAACCATTAGTGAAATTCCTATAACCGGTAATCCTCGATTTGACCAGGTTATCCAACGGTCTAAAAAACAACATAAACGTGGTAAAATTGATATTAGTAAGAGGGAAGATATATTACTGATGGCTAGTATGCACAAAGAAGATCGGAATATGATTCTAGCTCAATTAATAAAATATCTAAAAAATACTAATATCCAAGTTTATTGGATTTCTCACGAGCCAAATAGCCAGGAAAATAAATATTTGTGCAATATATTTAATAGAAATAGTCTGAGTACGGAAGTAATTGATTCTATTCAAAGTATCGGTCAAATTGATTCTAGAATAGTAATTATAAATGCGGTAGGTGTATTAGCTGATTTATATTGGACTACAAAGGTCGCTTATATTGGCGGAGGTTTTTCATCAGGGGTACATAACCTAATGGAACCTGCTGTGGCTGGAGTTCCAATGATTTTTGGCCCTCGCTATAAAAAATTTAAAGAGGCTGTTGAAATAGTTAGTCAAAACGCTGGGCGTAGTATTTCAAAAAGTATAGATTTCAATAAATTTCTTGATTTTTATTTCAATAACGAAGAAAATCTGACTCATTCTAGTAAATCAGCTAGAAATATCATTTTAAATCACTCTGGAGCATCTGTCAAAATATTGAATCATTTAAATTCTTAGTAGTACAATACTAGAAATGAATAAAATAAGTCACATCAAAGATAATTACATGAGTAACCCTTCAAAGGTATTAACTCTAGCAAATATTATTAGTTTATTGCGAGCAGCATCAGCTATTCCAATAATATATACTTTAAATTATCCTGATTTAAGGGCCGTTACAGCAGGAATAGTCATCCTCGCAATTCTGTCTGATGCTCTAGATGGATATTTTGCTAGGAGAGCTGGAGAAGTTACTCACCTAGGTATGTGGTTAGATCCTATTGCTGATTTTATAATAATAACCTCAGTAGTGTTATATTTGGTTATAATGGAAATTTTTCCATTATGGTTTTTTTCATTTTATATTATTAGGCATTTTATGATAGCGGTTCCAGCTATCTATTTTGTAAATACTGGACAATATATTTTGCATTCAAATTGGTGGGGTAAGTGGACAACAGGAATAACAGCATTAACTGTATTTTTACATATTTTTGAGATTGAATCAATTTGGTGGTTAAAGCCATTTACACTTTATTCTGCTTTCGTGCTAGCCTTAGTTAGTTGGATTATATATTATAGAGATTATTTTAACGTTTTTAGAGGAAAAAATGTTTAATACATTATTTAGTGCTTTAGAGAATACTCGCTCTTCAATTTCTAAGGCTTTTAATAAGCTTAAAAGTGGAAGTATGTCTAAAGAGGAGATTGAAAATATTGAAGAAAAATTGTTGCTGGCTGATATTGGTTATGATACTGTTGAAAGCATTATAGAGATTATCAAAAAATTTAAAGCTGGTGATTTTTTGTTTGAGGTAAAGAAATATCTAATTAATGAACTACCAAAATTACATAACCCTACAATTTTGAATAAAAAACCTGTTGTAGTTATGGTTGTAGGGGTTAACGGAACCGGTAAAACTACTAGTGTTGCAAAGTTGGCAAAGATGTATAAAGATATGGGAAATTCCGTTACTTTAGTTGCAGCTGATACCTACAGAGCTGCTGCTGTAGAGCAATTAAAAGTGTGGTCGAAAAGAGCAAATGTTGATCTTGTATGCAATGAAAATTCTAATGAACCTTCATCAGTTCTTTTTGATGGTCTTTCAGTTTCAAAAAAAAATAATTCTGATATAGTTATTGTAGATACAGCAGGGAGGCTGCACACCTATAAAAACTTAATGAGTGAATTAGAAAAAATGCATAGAATAACGATGAAAAGGTTTCCGGATTATTTAATTAAAAATATTATTACTATAGATTCTCTTTTAGGGCAAAATTCAATAGTGCAGGCAAAGGAGTTTAACAAGCATGTACCAATTGATGGTGCAATCCTAACAAAATTAGATGGGACTGCAAAAGGAGGAATAATTTTTTCATTGCATAAAGAAATTGGCATTCCAGTTCAATTTATTGGCGTAGGAGAGGAATTGTCAGATTTTGAGGTTTTTGACCCTGAGAAATATGTAAATGGTCTTATTGGAGTAGATAGTGGTAAATAGAGAGTATATATGGATAAAGTTGTAAACTTAATTAGCCTAGGGTGTGCAAAGAATCTTGTTGATTCTGAGATACTACTAGGTGGCATGGATAAATCAAATTTAACAATCACAAATGATCCGGAGGAAGCTGATACTATTATCGTTAATACATGTGGTTTTCTGGATATTGCCAGAGAAGAATCAATTGATACCATATTGCAAGCAGCCGAGTTAAAAAAGACAGGGAATTTGAGCGAACTTGTTGTTATGGGGTGTTTATCAGAGAGGTTCCCTGATGAAATAGCTAAGGAAATTCCAGAGGTTGATAGGATATTTGGTAGCAATGATCACAAGCAAATTATCTCTTTTTTAACCGGGAAAGAGTTTGCTAAAGATGACCCACTTTTCTTTCGCTCTCTGATGACTCCCAACCATTATGCATACATAAAAATAGCAGAAGGCTGTGATAATGGATGTTCATTTTGTAGTATTCCAATTATGAGAGGACTACAAAAAAGTAGAACTATTTCATCTATCATGGATGAGGCTGTTAGGTTATCGGAGAATGGAACCAAGGAATTATTGGTAATTGCTCAGGATTCTACTTCTTATGGTTGGGATTTGGATAAAAAAGTTTATCTAAGTGATTTACTACGAGAATTGAACACTATCGATACAATTGATTGGATAAGGGTCCATTATGCGCATCCTGCACATTTATCTCAACGTATAATAGATGCCATTGCAGATTGTGATAAAGTGTGTAATTACTTAGATATGCCTGTTCAACATGCCTCAGATGACATACTGAAATCTATGAAAAGAGGTTTAAATCAAGAGGGAATAAGGAATCGTATTGAAAGACTACGATCAGCTGTTCCTAACATTGCCCTAAGAACAACTTTAATTGTTGGTTATCCAGGAGAGAGTGAGGAGCATTTTAATGAGTTATATGATTTTGTAGAAGAGATGCAATTTGATCGGTTGGGCGCTTTTACATATTCAGAGGAAGATGGAACTACCGCAGCAGACTTAAATGATAACGTCTCAAGAGAAGATAAAAATGATCGTAAAAATAAAATTATTGAGCTTCAGCATGGTATAAGTTTAGAAAAAAATGAATCATTTATCGGAAAAACTATGAAAGTAATTGTTGATCAGGCTGAAAATAACATCGGCGTTGGTAGGACAGAATTTGACTCTCCTGAAATTGATAATATCGTTCGCATAGATGGTAAAGTATCAAAGGGTGATTTTGTTAATGTTAAAATTGAGAGTGTCAATGAATTTGAACTTATAGGTAATCCGATTTAAGCAAATTAACGTGATTTCAGAAAATCAAAAAAAAAGATTAGAGAATCTTTCTGAGCTCATCTATAGAGCTAGTTTAAAAGTAAAAATACTCAGACATATTTCATGGCCTCCTGAGGTAAAATATCAGTTCTTTAAACAAAATTGTCAAAAACTCCCTGAATATAGTTATCCAAAATTTGATTCTAAAGAACTAGATCAAATTCTATTAAAAATTGATGGTCAGCTTGGAGACACTAAATATGACCTTTGGTTAAAAAATAAGCTGGAAGATATTAGTTTGAGTGCAAATATGTTAAAAGCAAGTGGGACCAAAACTTTTTTCGATATATCGTCAAAAATTTATGGACTTCCAAGCACGCTCATTCATGATGGTCAAACAAAACCTTTGGATCTTTCTGAGCAGTTTTACCAGATAATAAACTCTATTGATAAAACAAAATTAGAGTTGTCCAAAAGTTCTAAGATCAGCTCACATGATGTCGCAAAGCAAATTTCTTCTAAAGTATGCGATTACTTTGGTGAATTTGCTCCGAAAATATCTGTTGTAAAGCATTTATCAGCGAAAGCTACTGCAACATCAAAAAAAATAAAAATACGTGAGGATGGTATTTTTTACCAATCTGATATTGATCAGCTCATAAATCATGAGGCATTCATTCATGTTGCGACTACAATTAATGGCAGGAAACAAAATAAAATGAAGATATTGGGTTCAAATTACGGTGCTATTACAAAAACTCAAGAAGGATTGGCTGTATTTTCTGAGTTTATCACTGGTTCGATCGACATTGATAGAATGCGTAGAATTTCTGATAGAGTGAAGGCAATACAAATGGCTAT
>Ga0208127_1001007_pt1 | contig 14331 bp, 12 predicted proteins | sample ETNtaG_6_FD_185751 | JGI IMG/M metagenome (GOLD analysis project Ga0208127, IMG submission 185751) | Marine microbial and viral communities from oxygen minimum zone, Eastern Pacific Ocean - ETNP201306SV45 (SPAdes) (version 2) | ecosystem: Environmental > Aquatic > Marine > Oceanic ...
AAAATTCCTCTTTATGAAATTTCAATTACAAATGTTGATAAAAGCAAGATTGTTTTTAATGACTTATTAAATAGAATAAGTCAATTTAAATCTTTAGGAAAACTAGTTATTACTAACAGCCCAACATTTGAAGAAAAAAGTAAAATATTTACAAAGAGTGTATTTGTCATTGGGTATGATACAGCTGAAAGATTAGTTGATAACAAATATTATAAAAATGGTTTCAAAGAATCACTAAATATAATTGAAAGAAATAATTGTTCTTTTTTGGTTTCAGGTAGATTAATTAAAAATAAATACTATAAACCAGCAAATATCAATTTCGACGGTTACGATCATTTATTCGATACATTATCAGAAGAAAAATTTAGATTAGATATATCATCAACTGAATTAAGAAATTTAAGTTAATTCAGAAAATGACTTATCAGCAGCATAAATAGTTTTTTTGATATCTTCATCACTATGAGCAGAGGACATATGCCATCTTCCATTCTGAGATAATCTAACACCATTTATTAACATCAATTTTGCAAACTCTTTGTATTTTTCAAAGTTAACATTGTTTGCATGATCTCTATAATTTTTTATGCTGTCTGAAGAAGTAAAGCTTAAATAAAATACGCTACCAAGTCCTTGAATTAATATCTGTACATTATTCTTTAAAGCCACACTCTTTAATCCTTCAATTAATTTCTCTCCGTTTTGATTTAAATTTTTATAGAAGTTTTTATCTGTTAGGAGATGTTTTAAAGTTGCATGGGTTGCGGAAACTGACATTACATTGGAGTTGAAACTTCCTCCGTGAACAACTTTTCCATTTGCCATATAATCCATGATTTCCGGTTTTCCAGCTAACATTGCAATTGGAAATCCAGCAGCCATTGATTTTGCATAAGTTGATAAATCAGGTTCTACTCCGTAAATTTCTTGTGCACCTCCCAGCGCGACTCTAAAACCAGTTCCAACTTCGTCAAAAATAAGCAAGATATTATATTTATCACAAAGTAATCTTAATTTTTCTAAATAGCCATCTTCTGGAAGTATTACATTTGTATTCCATAATATTGGTTCGGTAATAATAGAAGATATTTCTTGGTGGCTATTTTTTAAAATATTTTCTAATGCATTTATATCGTTCCAAGGTGCTATGATTACTTCGTCTGATGTTCCTTTCGAAATACCCCCTGATTCAGCAACAGGTTTATATATATTTTCTTCATTTGTTATGTCAGGATGAGAGTTATATAGAACTGAGTCCATCCAGCCATGATAATGCCCTTCAAATTTTAAAAATTTATTTTTATTTGTATATGATCGAGCCAGCCTAAGAGCTACTTGGACAATTTCTGTTCCTGAGCTTGCATACCTTACTTTTCTTTTAAAAGGTAAAGTTTTTTGTATAAATTCTGAAATTTCATTTTCTTTTTCTGTTTGACCTGTTAAGCAATATCCATTTTGCATATCTTGATAAACTGATTTAGTAACAAATTCCGGTGCATGACCAAAAATATTTGGCCCCATGCCCATTACATAATCAACAAATTCATTTCCATCAACATCCCACATTTTACTTCCATGAGCTTTTTCAAAAAATAATGGCACAGGCCACTCGGTTTGTCTTATAGAACTACTGACGCCACCAGGAACTAATTCTTTTGCCTTTGAATATAATCTCTTACTTTTATCAAATTCCATTAATATTTTCCTCTGTCGTAATATGCAAGTGGTTTAAAATCTAAATTTAAATAGCTTTCAAGCCAATCAATACCTAAATTAACGGCTCTATTATAATTTACTGAATTTTCAGGTCTTAACTTTAATATATTTCTTAACTCATCAGCAAATATATCTTTTACTAATTTAATATCGTGAACCTTATTTGTATCTTGAGAGATGCTCTCGTGCAACACTCTTTGGCAAGTTTGACCAATTGAAATTCTCGCAGTAGCTAAGTCTTCCATTAATGCCGGTCTTTTTCCCTCCAAACCTTCTTGGCTATCTATACCTTTAGCACCTCTGCCATTAAACCAACCTTCTAAATATTCTATTATAGTTCTTATGTTTCTTCTTGTACCCTCTTGGGTTATTTTACCTTCTGGCCTCAAGTTAATATCTTCTAAAGGGTAAAGTTCTGGTTTTTTCATTTCCTCTGATGGTGTCCATCCAGATGCATGCAAATTTTTAAATGGCATAGCAGCTGTTTTCATGTGATAAATATGAGCTACCCATGCTCTTAAAAAACCATTATTAGCTTCCCATGTTTTGTCTGCTTCAATTGATTTAGATGCTAACAAATTGACTTCTTTGTCTTTACTTGGCAATGCTGTTGCCATACCTCCAATTGGAACACCCTTATGTTTTAAGCAAACAGCAACAAGGTGCTTAAAAATGCTTACCATGAATGGTGTTGATGCTACTGTGACGTCAAATCTATCAGGCCAAATATAGTTTTTATTTGTCATAACAAATTCCAATACACTAGCCTTTAAGTCCCATCTTGCAGCATTTAATCCTGCAGCATACTTTCCTAATGACTTAAGACAGTTTTCCATATCTAGCGCAAATGGCAATGATTCAACAAGCATTATTGCTTTGATTTTATCTCCGTCCAATCCATGTATTATTTTTACTGCCTCATCAAAAAAATCTCTCCAGAATTTCGCTTCATTTGAATTTTCTAGTTTGGGTAAATAGAAGAAAATATAATCACCTTTTTCTTGCTGTTTAATACCACAGTGCATCAAGGTCAATACTGTATCTAAAATAGATGCGCAAACAGGTTTGCTATCAATTAAATAATCATATTCATCAAGAAGAATGCCTCTTTCTCTATGCATAAAAAATGGAAGTTTACCTTCTTCCAAGACATATTTTTTATTCTTTGTTTCATCAAAATATTCAAGATTTCCCTCTACAGCACCTTTTCTGTTAATAGCTGATTGAATAGTATCTTCAAGTGAGTGACCAGAAGCGTCTTCATTATCATCAAGGTCACCATCAGCTCTAAAACCTTCCATATTAGAGTTTAAACCATTAATAAACATCGATGTCTGAGATGATGGCCCAGATATTTCAATTCCAGGAATTAAAAGTTGTTTTGGAACATCAAGTACCCACTCGTGATTTTCGTGATTTTCATGATTTTTGTTTAAAATTTTTACTGGATTAGATTCATTATTTGAAAGAACATAATTTAGGACTTTTAATCTATCCTTTCTCAGATTTATAATTCTTTCATAAAATTTATCGTGAAGATTTTCAATTACATTAATTACATTTGAATTTAGAATATTTTCATATCCTTTAACCTCTTTAAAGGATGTTCTATTTATTGTTTTCATCTTATCTTTCAGATCTTTCGATGGTTATTTCTGATAATTTAAGTTCACCAGTTATTGTTTCACTTTCTCCAAATACTTTATACAAATTTGGTGCTTCCACACTGTTAGGCATTATTGTTAAATCAAAATTATCAAATTTATTTGCTTCTCCCAACCCTGAATCGGTTGCAACAAGTTTATATTTTAAAATTTCAAATTCTGCTTGATTTGAGACATCCCCAGTATTACTTATTGGCAATAATTCTCCATATGGATTTGCGTTCATAACAAACCTGACCTCTGCCAATCCAGTCATTGTTATTGAATTAGAATTTATATCAAAAGGCTTAGAAATATATTTATCAACAGTTGTAGCAATTAAATTAAATTTAAAGTCGTTAAAGACTACTCTTCCCCTGTTTTTAGTATCCCAATTGAAAGATTTTTCTGATTTTTTTTCAGATATGTAATTTAAATGATATCTATCAAAAGTAAAAAAATCTTCAAAAGTAACAACGTCTAAAGAATCTTCAGTTTCAAATATCCTTACAACTGTTCCTCCACCTGATGCAAAATTATTTGTAACTCTTTCAGCTCTTTCTTTTAACTCTAAAGCACTTAATCTGAGTGTTTCAATTTCTGCATTCAAATTGTCGATATCCTTATTTGCTGAATTTAAATTTGAATTTAAAAATAAAATTAGTCCCAGTAAAAGAAAGATTATAACTACAAAGATAGCAAATATTGAATTTAGTTTTAAATTATTCGATTTTGGGTTTTCCATTTAGTTATATATGATAATAATAGAATTTATTCTATATTAATTTCAGAAAAAAATATTTATTAAATTTGGAGAAAAAGATGTCATATTTAAAAAATCAAAATTACTCCCCTGTCCCTGCTTGGTGCAAACTTCCATACGGAATGACTTTCAAAAATGATGCCACTTCGGTTTCTGTAGATAGTAAAGACAATGTATATGTTTTTTGTAGGGGCCCTATTCCAGTCATAATATTTAATTCTGATGGAGAATTTTTGAATAGCTGGGGAGAAGGTGAGTTTTTCAGGCCTCATGGTATAGCACATGATAAAGAAGATAATGTTTATTTAATTGATGACCAAGGCCATATGGTCGAAAAAAGAGATATAAATGGGAATTTAATTTTCAGGCTTGGAGACAAAGGCAAAAGTTCTCCAAGACAAAGTGGAAAAATTTTTAATTTACCAACTGATGCAGTTGTGGACCCAGATAACGGTGATATATATATTTCTGATGGATATGGAAATTCAAGAGTACATAAATTTAATTCTGACGGAGAACATATATTGTCATGGGGTGAACCAGGATCAGATCCAGGTAAATTTAGCTTGCCTCACAATATAGCTCTTACAACTGATAAGAGAATAATAGTAGCGGATAGGGAAAATTTTAGACTTCAAATATTTGATTGCGATGGCAATTTTATTGATCAATGGCATGTTCATCACCCGATGTCTGTGACAACTGACAGCGATGACAATATTTTTGTTGGAGAAATGGGCCCTCCTCCTGTTCAAGAAGGTGTAGAGAATTTAGGAAATTGTGTAACTATTTTTTCACCAAAGGGTGAGATTATAGAAAAAATTGGAGATAAATTACCTGGGGCAGAACCAAATCAATTTGTTGCACCTCATGGAATAGCAGTAGACTCAAAAGGTTCAATTTATGTTGCTGAAGTAGCTTGGACATATTGGTTTTCAAGACAAGAAAATCCTCCAGTTGGTGAAATTCCAAGCCTAAGAAAATGGAAAAAAAATGACTGACATTGTCATTATAGTTTTAGTTTTATTGCTAATTGTTTTAGTTGGCTTAAGTCTTTTTCGTATCAAAAAAAACGCAAGTTCAAATAATTATGTTCATTTTGACGAAATATCAAAGGACCTTTTTCAAAGAATGGATAATTTGAATACAAAATTAGAAGTGGAGCAAACTAAATTATCTGAAAATTTAATTGGCTCAACAAATAGCGTAAAAGAAATGATTAAATTTTCTGAACAAAGTCAAAATAGAGCTGCAAAAGAAATGTTAAATGCAACCCAAAAAGTCACCAGTATTCTTCAAGATAATTCAAAAAGAGGTGCGTGGGGAGAAAAGGCAGCTGATGACTTACTAAAGAGTATGGGGCTTATTGAAGGAAAATCTTACAAGAAACAACAGACTCTCCCGTGGAAATCAGAAGACGAATCTCAACTAAAACCTGACTTTGTTTTTAATATTGATGGCCAAGATAAACTATTCATAATGGACGTAAAATTTCCATTGAGTCATTATTATAAAATGTATGATGAAAATGGAAATCAGGTTTTTGATGTGGAAAACCAAAAAAAACAATATTTATCTGAATTTAGAAAAAGAATTGTAGAAGTAAGCAAATATGTTAATACATCTGAAAACACTATAGATCTAGCAGCAATGTTTATTCCTGTAACAGGAATTTTAGATGAAACTTTAAAAATGGATTCAGAAATAGTTGATTACGCTATGAAGTACAAGGTTGTATTGGTTTCTCCAGCAAGTTTCTATGCATTAATCAACTTCCTTAAATACTCAGAAACCATATTTAAAGTATCAAAAGAACAGAAAGAAATTATTAAAATTTTTGGTTCATTAAAAGAACAATGGGGTAAATATGAGGCATCTTTCGAAAAAGTTGAAGACAGATTAACTCAACTATCTAAAGAAATTGAAACTGTAAAAACTACTAGAACTAAAGCAATGAGTCGCGAATTAAATAAAGTAGATAATATTTTGAATTCAAATTCTATAGAAAAAGGCGATTAGAATATTCAACATATCCGCACAATTCACAATTTGATGAAGACTCTGGAACTTCATTTGAGTTTAAAAGCTGATAAATGTCGAGAAGAACGCCTTCAACCCAAGAAAAATCACCAACATGTTTTAGCAGAGTGACCTCAAAATCTAATATGTTATTAAACTCTTGCTTATCTTTATAAGCATTTGCATAAACAAGATAACAATCATTAGATACCTGAAAACCTTTCTTGAATAATATCCACTGATAAACTTCAAGTTGCCTCTTATAAATTTTTCCACCTTCCCAAACATCATTAAAATCGTTAATTGAATGAAAAAGGTTATTTACTGATTTTGACGTAGATTTATAATCAACAACAATAATATCCCCGTTTTCATAAATCCATAAATCATCAACTGCACCAAATACTTCAATATCTGTACCCATAAAATCGACTCTTACACCTTGGAAATTTTGCCTCCATATATCTAATTCATTATGAGAATAAGGAATTGCATTTACACCATATTTTTCCATAATTGGGTGCTGTTTTTTTTCTCTTCTGTACTTATCAAATTCATTTTTAAATAAGTTATCAACAGCAGAATTGAGATTAAAAGGTATTTGGGATGGTTTTTTTAAACCCAATCTCCTATTTGTATAAAAGCATTTTTTACATTCTAAAAACTCATCAATTGCTGACCTACTCAAAGGAAACTTAGAATTGTTGTACGCGCCTGGCTGGTAAGTATAACGAATATTTTTTGATTTCATCATATTTTTATGCATAGATATATATTAACAATTACCCACTAGAAAAAGACCAGATATAGTATTAGAATAATATTTCGATTAATGGGGCTGTAGCTCAGTTGGTAGAGCATCTGCTTTGCAAGCAGGGGGTCAGGAGTTCGAGCCTCCTCAGCTCCACCATTAATTATTTTCTATCCATTCTTATTATCTATTCAAGATTGAATAAATTCATATGCAACGACTGGCTCATCACCAACAACCCAAAGATTATGGCCTGGCTCCACTACATATGCTTGACCCGGTAATATATCAAACTCAGTTCCATCATTATGTTTAGCATGATATTTTCCACTTACAACTATACCTATAGGCCTGTTTTCACACCATTCTGTTCCAGCTATATCTGACATATGCTCTTTCCAATTCCACCCAGGTTGAATTGTAACTTTTACCATACTTATTCCATTTAAATTTACTTTCTGAATTGATATTTTTTCAAATTCAATATTTTCTTCAGGATTATTAAAATCTCCTTTTGATGCGCCGTTCATAAGATCTCCTTTATTTCTAATTATATTAAAGTTACCAGTAATTGATTAAAAAGTTGTATAAATTATTAACATTAGGAAAGAAATCATACTAAAAAAAGTTCTTATGTTATGCCAAAAATTCCATGGTTTTCTATACCAGATAAAAACACCTTTAAATTCATTTGAATTTAATTTTTCAAGCTTATTATTTAGAGGCACATTTTTAATTGTCGTAATTAATAAAACACCTAATAAATATAAAATTGTAGAAATTGGAATTAGGATAAACATGCTCGAATCATTCCAACTCATATAAGTTAAAAGTGGCATTGTAATTAAAGGCCCCATGAAAACTAGAAAAAATATAGGATTTAAAATTACTATATTTATATATTTCATAGCGCGAAAATATTCTTCCTCGCTAAGTCTTGCTAATCCAGGGTTAACAGCAAATGCAAAAATAAATAAAAGCCCTGATGTCAGCCCAACTTGGAAAATTATAATTACAAGTAAGATATCAATAATCATAATTACAAAATAACAGAAAAAAACAAATCATTAAACGATGAACATTGTTCATTTTGGATTCAAAAAATCTTTTCTGTAAAATATATATGTATGAGATTTGATGAAATAAAAATTTATCATGTAGCCATGCCATTAATACAACCATGGATTACCTCATATGGCTCAGATTATGAGATACATTCAGTTTTAACTAATATTAAAAGTAGTGAATATTCTGCATGGTCAGAAACATGTGCTCTAGAACTTCCAACGTACTCTTATGAAAGTGCAAATTCCATTTTTTATAATATCTCTGAAGTTTTTGGACCCCAAATTATTGGAAAAAAATTTGAATCCTCTGATGATTTATCTAATGAATTATCAGTATATAAAGGAAATCCTTTTGCAAAAGCTGGACTAGATATAGCCTGGTGGAATCTTAAAAGTGAAATATCAAATACACCACTTCATATTCTTTTAGGTGGCTCAAGAAATACTGTATTAGCTGGAGCAGATTTTGGCATTGAAAAAGATATAGATACGTTACTAGAAAAAATAAATATATCGGTTGAAAATGGAGCGCCAAGGATAAAATTAAAAGTAAAAAAAGGGTGGGATCTGGATGTTATTAATGCGGTAACAAATTCATTCCCTAAATCAGTATTTCATATAGATTGTAACGGTGGATATTTTTTAGAAGATTTAAATTTATTTAAATCTATCGACAAATATCAATTAGCATTTATAGAGCAGCCACTATCATTTGATGATTTACTTGATCACTCAAAACTTGCAAAATCTATTAGCACTCCTCTATGTTTAGATGAATCAATAAATAGTGTTGAAAGGGCAAGGCAAGCTATTGAATTAAATGCGTGCAAGTATATCAATATTAAACCTGGAAGAGTTGGAGGCCTAACTAACGCAATTGAAATAAATAAATTAGCTGAAAATGCTGGCATTCCTGTTTGGGTTGGAGGGATGCTTGAAAGTGCATTGGGTGCAAGTACTTGCATAGCATTAGCTACACTAAATAACTTTACATACCCTGGCGACCTATTTCCATCAGAGAGATTTTATAAAGATGATTTATGTAAACCAGAAAATAAATTTAATTCTCCATATATTTTCAAGCCTTTGAATAGAATGCCTCTGCCAGATAAAAATTTACTGGAAAAATATACAGTTAAATCAAAAGTTATTTAATTTGCAATAATAATTAAAAAAGTTATTGCTGGACCTAATTATTTTTTCTGAATTTTTTCCATATTTTATGCAAAACGTAAAACCAAATGGAATTTATAGCAGGTTCAACTAGAGCAACAGCACCTGACTCTAATATACTGGCGCCAGTAATTATGCTTACTACTATAATTGCAATTAATATATGACCTATAAAGAAAATCAAAGCTAGTAAAATGCTTTCGTCCATTCTTTTTTTTACAGTGTTTACTATTCCATTTGCAAATTCTGTCATTTTTACTCACTTATTAAAAAGTAATTATTTTACGATTGTCCAAGCTGATGAAACAAATAATTGAAAAATCACCCAATAAAAATGTTTCATTAATAAGAATGAGAATCATTCTCATAAATATAATAACAGAAAATTATATATTTTGAATGTTTAATTTACATTTATATATAATTGCAATATGAACCAATTTATTCTTTCAATTGACCAAGGCACAACAAGTTCTAGGGTAGTTATATACGATAAAAATTTTATTGTTATTGATTCATTACAAAAAGATGTTGAGCAATTTTTTCCTAAAGATGGGTGGGTTGAGCATGATGCATATAGTATTTGGAAAGATGTAAAGAAACTAATAAAAGAGATACTAAAAAAGAATAATATTACTTCATCTCAAATACTTTCTATAGGAATATCAAATCAAAGAGAAACTACTGTCTTGTGGGATAAAACAAATGGAATTCCAATTAACAGAGCAATTGTTTGGCAAGACAGAAGAACTAATTACATATGCAAAAAACTAAGAGATCAAAAACTTGAAAAAAAAGTTCAGAAAATTACTGGATTAGTTATAGATCCTTATTTTTCTGCAACAAAGATAAAATGGATTTTGGATAATAACCCAGAAGCAAAAAGGTTAATGAAAGAAAATAAACTTTTGTTTGGGACTATTGATACTTGGTTATTATGGAATTTAACAGAACGAAAATCACATCTGACTGACATAACAAATGCTTCAAGAACAATGCTTTATGATTTGGAAAATGAAGAATGGTCATCTGAAATTTTAAGATCTTTAAACATTCCAAAGGATATTCTTCCAGAGGTAACTCAAAATACTTATGATTTTGGATCAACAAATTTATTTGGTGATCCAATACCTATTGGAGGCATGGCTGGTGACCAACAAGCTTCTGCTATTGGCTTATCATGTTTTAAAAAAGGTCAAACAAAAAGTACATATGGAACTGGTTGCTTCTTATTGATGAATATTGGAGAAAAATTTAAATTATCAAGCAATAATTTAATAACATCTGTAGCTTTTAAAATTGGAAATGAGAAAATGTATTGCTTTGAAGGAAGTATATTTGTTGCAGGGTCTGCTATACAGTGGCTAAGAGATAAGTTATTTTTCTTTAAAGATGCAAAACAAACTGAGTTGCTTTATTCAGAAGCAAAAAGTAGTGAAAATGTAGTTATTGTACCTGCACTAACTGGCTTAGGAGCCCCTCACTGGAATCCAAATGCAAGAGGTGCAATTTTTGGCCTAACTAGAAATACTGCAATCCCTGAAATAGTAAAAGCAACTCTAGATAGTTTGGTATTTCAAACTTTTGACTTAATAAATATTATGGAAAAAGATTCAAATATAAAAATTAATGAAATTTACGTTGATGGCGGCATGGCAGATAATAAGAAATTCATCCAGAGCCTTTCAGATATTTTGCAAATTGAAATAATTAAACCCAGCAATGTAGAAGCATCTGCATTAGGAGCTGCTTATTTGGCATATATAAATTTTATGTCTCAAAAAAACAATAACCAATTGGCAATAAATATGGACAAATACAATGTTAAAGAATCCATTAAATTATTTCCTAAAATAGATAAATCTTCAGCAAACAGCAAATTGGTCAAATGGAAAAAAGCTGTATCAGCTCTAATTTCTTTTCATAGCTAATAAGAAGCCTCATCTTTTTCAAATGGAAACATTGGTTTCCTTCTTTTTTTAAAATCAAAATTATGAAGTCCAGATGCAGTAACACCAGGTGAATCTAATGCTATTATTTTTGATGCAATTGGCTCAAATGCTGGTCTCGGAGACTGAACACCTTTTGCAATTATTATTGGATAACTCAAGGGATCAATTCCTAAAGAATAATAAAGCTGTATACTTGTATTACCCACTCTTTTGCTTGTCAAAATTAAAGTATTTTCATCTTCTGTTTGAATTGCAACTGAATCTCCTGCGTCAAAATACTTACTGCCCCCATGAGTCCTGCCAAAGTCTTCAAACTCTCCTTGGAAATACTTTGTAATTTTGCCAGTAATTTCTATAGGTTCTCCATGCAATGAGTCGCTTTTTCCTCCAACCATTATAGTAATCATAGACCCAACTTTATTCATGCACTTTTCTACAGCTTCTGGATCAAATAGAGTTTGAAGTATTCCACTTACACCAAGTTCTCTTGCTTTATGCAATATGTGAGTTGAGTCAGCAGAAGAGCCTGCACCAATATTATCTCCTGAATCCATTAGGACAACTGGTTTTTCAATTGTTGAAACTGCTTCTTTAAGACCCTGCTCTATTGTAGGAGCTTGGGAATTCATTTCATGTCTTTTGTTCCAAGCATATTTTGCAATGCTCTTAGAATATTCTTCTGCTTTGGTTACATTATTATTAGTAATTACTGTAAATGACATTCCCATTTTTTTTATATCTGAATATGGATAACCTTCAGCGACACTCACAGATAAAACATCGCTGTCTTCATATAATTTCCTTGACTCAGCCAAAATTGATTTCATAGGTTCTAAGTTAGTATTATGATTTACTATATTTATTGTCATAGGTGGTGTTTCTATATGCTGAGTTGGGACAATTTCACCAATAACTGTCTTGTAAACTAGTTCAGCACACTTAAATCCTGTTTCGTCAGCATCTAGGTGAGGAGTTGTTTGATAAACATTTGTTATGTCAGTATTAATTATCATTTTTTTAGATACATTTGCATGCATATCTAAATTAATCCCAAATGGCATTTCATCGCCAATCACTTTTCTAACTCTTTCCGTTATTTCACCATCCATATCTTCAAATTTTTCTGAAACAGCAGCTCCGTGTAAATTCATTAGAACTGCATCAAAAGGTTCACTTGATTTAATTAAATCAATTATTTCATTTATTAAACTTTCAAAAGCATCTGAAGTAATTGTTCCTAGAGGTCCAGTAGTAGCAAATAGTAAAGGAATTAATTCAAATCCAAATTGTTGTGATGCATTATAAAAACCTCCTATAGTTGAAGGAGTATCATACAATTTTTCAATTTCCTTGCCTCTTAAAAGCATTCCACTCTTTTCAAAGTTTTCATACTTTGTAGGAATACTGTGAAAAGTATTTGTTTCATGATTTATTCCAGCTAACAAAAATTTCATTATTAATATCCTTAAATACTTTGTATCTAAAATAACAGAAATTTTAAAAACCTAAAATTTAATTTAAGCTTTCAGCGAATATTTCTAAAATATGTTTTGGGTCTTTGCTGGAAAGATCATCAATCTGATGTCTGCATGAAACACCTGTAATTGCTACATCTGTATCACTTTCTAATTTATTTATATATGGCAATAATCTTTCTTCAGCGATTTGTTTTGATAAATCATAATGTTCCTTTTCATAACCAAAAGCACCTGCCATTCCACAGCAGCCAGAAGGGATTTTTTCTACTATTAGATTAGGTATTAATTTTAGCGAATTAACAGATATATTTTCTCCTATGATAGTTTTCTCATGACAGTGAACCTGTACTGCAATTGATCTTTTTTTTAGATTTTTTTTGAAATTAATTTTTTTGCTTTTACTTTCTTTGACTAATATTTCTTGAAGTAAGAAAGTGTTTTCTGAAATCAAATTTACCCTTTCATCTTTTGGAAACATATCAGGGTATTCATCTTTTAATGCAGATATGCAGCTTGGTTCAGCACCAACAACAATTGCTCCTTCTTTAACATACTTATATAAACTATCGATATTGTATTTTGCATTTTTTCTTGCTGGTTCCAATAAACCTTTAGATATTAAAGGTCTTCCGCAGCATTTTTTATCAACTAATTTAACATCATAGTTTAATGCTTTTAGGATTTTAACTGCAGAAATTCCAACATTTGGGTGATTATAATTTGTAAAAGTATCATTGAAAAATACTGCGATTTTTTTATCAGTTTTTTCTTCTTTAAATATTTTTTCGAATGTCCTTGGTGCCAAATTAGGCAAGTTTCTTCTGCGATCAATTTTTAAGAAAATATCTGAAGCTAATTTAAATAAGTAAAATCTATTAATAGCATTAAATAATTTTAGAAAGTAAGAACCAAACTTGTTTAATATTGCTATATTACCTGTGAGACGTGCTCTTAATGGCACTTTATTGTTCTTGTAATATTGATGCAGAAATTCATATTTTAGTTTTGCCATATCAACGCCTGACGGACACTCTGATCTACATGTCTTGCATTCAAGGCACAAATCTAAAACATCAAATAATTTTTTTGAATTTAATTGCTTGATGGGTAATTTTCCTGATAAGGCTGCCCTTAATGCATTTGCTCTTCCTCGTGTTGAGTCAACTTCATTTCTTGTTGCCATGTATGAGGGGCACATATATCCACTTCCAATTTTTTTACATGCCGCTTGACCATTGCACATCTCAATAGCTTGAGCAAAACCTCCTTCTTTTTCAAAAGATAAAAAAGTTTCGGTATTTTCAGCTTTATATGATGTACCAAATCTTAAATTTTCATTCATTGGTGGTGTTTCAATAATTTTGCCTGGATTCATAATATTTTTTGGATCAAAGCTTTTCTTGAGATCTTGAAATGCTCTATAAATCTTTTCTCCATACATTTTCTTTGTCCACGCACCTCTTACAATCCCATCACCGTGTTCACCACTAAATGCTCCACCAAATTCAAAAACTAAATCAGATATTTCATCAGATATTTTTACCATCCTTTTTATGTCTTCTTCTTTCTTAAGATTTATTAGTGGCCTTATATGAAGGCAACCTACAGAAGCATGCCCATAATACCCAGCAGTTGTTCCATTTTGCCTAACAATTTCATCAAACCTTTTGACGTATTCAGGTAATTTTTCTGGAGACACTGCAGTATCTTCAACGAATGGAATGGCTTTTGCTTCACCAGGTTTTTTCATTACTAAACCGAGGCCA
>Ga0208127_1001008_pt1 | contig 14323 bp, 9 predicted proteins | sample ETNtaG_6_FD_185751 | JGI IMG/M metagenome (GOLD analysis project Ga0208127, IMG submission 185751) | Marine microbial and viral communities from oxygen minimum zone, Eastern Pacific Ocean - ETNP201306SV45 (SPAdes) (version 2) | ecosystem: Environmental > Aquatic > Marine > Oceanic ...
AAATTCTTATCTACTTTCTGATGCTTTCTTTTATAGCCTTTATTCAATTCCTATATCAATTTATGAGTATCTCTCTTATATATGTCTTTTGGGTGTCCTGCTTGGACTTGGCAACATGAAAGAAGAGGGAGAGTTGATAGCATCTAGGACTTTAGGAAAATCAAACTTGACTATAGTGCTTGCTGCATTAAGGCCTGTGTTTCTGATCATTTTAGTTGGACTTATCTTTCAAGAAGCCGCATTGCCCAAGATCTCTCAAAGTAACGAAGAATCAAGACTAATTAAGCAGAATAAAATAGCTTTAGATGAAGGTTACTGGTTCGCTTCACCCTCAGCGTTTAATTATTTTAGGTCATCATCTGAAAGAAACCGAGTAGATGAGATAACAATATATGAAACCTCCAATCAACAACAAATCAAAAGAATTATTAGTTCAAAATTTGCTGAGTTCAATGATGACCAGTGGATTATGTACGAACTGATAATCAATGATCTTGGAAAGAAACAGATTTCTTACAAGAACTCTGAAATCTGGCTTGAAGGACCCAGTCCAAGCGATATGAAGAGAGTCCTTTCGCCGAGGTATTTCTCCTTAAATGAACTTAGAGGTGCATTAAAAGAAGAAATTTCTGAATATCGAGCTAATAATCTCCTTTTAGAATTCTGGAGAAAAATATTTCATCCTTTTTCAACTGTTCTCTTGATTCTTCTAGCGGCTTCTTTTGTTTTTGGAAATATTAGGGACGATAGCCTTGGAAAAAGAATTCTTTTCGGCATCCTGTTTGCTTTCAGTCTCAATATTCTCCGAAACTTATTTGAGAGCATGGCAGCAGTTTCTCTTTTAAATCCTTTTAATGCTGTTGTCATACCTTTAGTTTTTACAATTTTTGTAACAGTCTATTTTTGGAAGCTCAAGTCTAGCTAACCCTGACAATTCTGGTCTTGGTAGCTAAATCTGCTAAAGATTTATTATCTTTTCTAAGAAAGATAAGAAAGTAACCTATTCCAAAAAACAAAAATGAGAACGTAGAAAAGGCACATCTTAGAATACAAACTCTAACTGTAAGATTCTCTTCTGAAATAAGCTTAATTTTCCAAGCTTGCATACCTAAAGTTTGACCTTTATTTACTATCCAAAAGTATGAATAAAAAACTGGACCAGATAGTAAGGTGATACAAAGTTGCAAAAAATCAGCAAAACCTCCGCTTTTCGGTGCCTCTCCATTTACTAAGACCAACAGTAAAGTAAAAGATAAAATAATCCCAAGAACAGCAAATGAATCATAGATAAGAGAAAAAATTCTTCTAAAGAAACCTGCATTTTCCATAATTTTCTGGATATGATATTTTTTTTGATTATTCTATACGAACATTAGGAAGTTAATATGAATGAAATTACTAAGTCAACGGATACATATTTTGTAGGTCATCCAAAAGGTCTTGTTACTTTGTTTCTCACTGAAATGTGGGAAAGAATGTCCTACTATGGAATGAGGGGCCTGCTAGTTCTATTTATGACTAGAGAAATAGTTGACGGGGGCATGAATATGAGCGCTCCTGAAGCAATGGCAATATATGGCATCTATGGAGCTTCAGTTTACTTTCTTTGTGTTCCAGGTGGTTGGATAGCTGACAAGCTCTTTGGCGCTCAAAGAACTGTCCTTTATGGGGCAATCATTATTACCTTAGGTCACTATGTCCTTGCTATCCCCTATGATAAGACTTTCTTTTTAGGCTTAGTATTGGTGTCTATTGGCACTGGTCTATTAAAGCCAAATATTTCTACAATAGTTGGAGAGTTGTATAAACCCGGAGACCTCAGGATTGATTCCGGATATACAATTTTTTATATGTCTATAAACATTGGAAGTATGTTGGGTTTCCTTGTCTGCGGTTATTTAGGGGAAAAGGTAGGTTGGCACTGGGGATTTGGCGCGGCTGGAGTGGGCATGACTTTTGGAGTTTTACAATACATATTTACCAGAAAAGATCTGGGTAATGCTGGAAAAGAATCAAAATTATCAGAAAATGAAGATCAAACAAGGTACCTAACAATTTTTAAATGGACATCAGCTGTTCTTGGTTTGATAGTAATAACAGGCTTTTTTGGGTTCTGGACAATCGAACCAGCTCTACTCAATCAACTCTTAGTTAATCTTATCTTTATAGTTGCACTCGCTTATTTCGTTTACTTATTTTTCTTCGCAGGACTAAATCAAACAGAAAAAAATAACATAAAGATGTTGCTCCTATTATTCTTTGGATCTGTGCTGTTTTGGGCAGGTTTTGATCAAGGTGGTTCTTCTTTAAATTTATTTGCTAAAGACTATACGGACCTCTTCATTTTTGGTTGGGAAATGCCTGCAACTTTTCTTCAAGTAGCCAACCCGCTTATGGTAGTCATCTTTGCTCCTTTTTTTGCATCCTTTTGGATTTATCTTGGGAGGCGAAATTTAGATCCGGATACTCCACAAAAATTTGCTTTAGGATGCTTTTTGATGGCTATTGGGTTTTTTGTAATAATTTTTGGAGTGGAAGCGGCATTAGAAAATGAAAAGGCTGGTGTAAGGTTTTTATTAATTACTTATTTATTTCACACCTTAGGAGAGTTGTGTTTAAGCCCCGTTGGACTTTCTGCAACTGCAAAATATTCCCCCTCTAGATATAGAGGTCAAATGATGGGTATTTGGTTCTTATCAAGCTCTTTGGCAGCTGGCCTTGCAGGTTTGCTAGCAAGTAAATCTTTGGAATCAGGATTGCCTTCTATGCCAGGTTTATTTAATCAGATAATAATCGCGCTTGTGGTTGTGGGTATTTTACTTCTGATAGCAAATAAATTTGTCAAAGCAACTCCACTAGATAATGAGAAATAGGTTCAAAGGAGCTTCATTAGGATAGAGGTATATACTTTACTCAATTGCTCTAAGTGCTCCATCACCACACATTCATTTATTTTGTGGATAGAGGCATTGCCTGGACCTAATTCAACAACTTGAGCTCCAGTCGGAGCTACAAATCTTCCATCTGAAGTTCCACCATCTGTTGAGCTGATTGGCATGATGCCAGTTATCTCTTCAATTGAATCTCTTACTGCGTCAATCAGTTGTGCTTCTTCAGTAAGAAATGGCTTGCCACCTATCTCCCATTCAACTTCATATCTTATCGAATGATCGGTTAATACCTTTTCTACATCAGACATTATTCTTTCAGCTGAGGTGGTCGGAGAATGGCGAACATTCAGGTCCAAAGTAAGACTCCCTGGTATAACGTTTGTTGCTCCTGTACCTGCATTTAAATTAGAGATTTGAAGCACGCTATCTTGAAACTTACCTGTTGAATCTTTCCAGCTCATTTCAGTTAATTTACTTAAGGCTAGTGAGAAAACATGAATTGGATTCACTGCTTTGTCGGGATAGGCTACGTGACCTTGCGACCCTATAACCTTTATTTTTGCCGAAACAGAACCTCTTCTTCCAATTTTATAAACATCACCAAGCGAAGAGTTTGAGGTTGGCTCACCAACAAGACACCATTTAATTTTTTCTCCTTTTTCTTCAAGATAGTCCATTACTTTTCTAACTCCGTCTATTGCAGGACCTTCTTCATCGCTAGTTAGTAGAACTGCAATTCTTCCATCAAATTTTGATTTTTTTTCAAGAAAAGCTTCAATGGAAGTTACAAATGCAGCAACACTTCCTTTCATATCAGCCGCACCTCTACCTACAAGTAGATTACCACTTTCAGTTGGGATAAATGGATTGCTATCCCAGTCTTCTAAGGGACCAGCCGGTACAACATCTGTATGCCCGAGAAAAGTAAAAAGGGGTCCACTATCACCTAAAGTTGCCCATAAATTGTCTACTTCTCCAAATTTGAGATTTTTAATTTTAAACCCTAGCTTTTTAAGTCTCTCTGCTACAAGTTCCTGACAACCTGCATCATTTGGAGTAACAGATTCCTTCGCAATGAGTTCTTTTGTAAGATTTAGTGTTTCACTCATTTTTGATTAGACATTCTTGTGGAGGGTCTCATTCAATTCAACATTTTTTGTATTTGGTATGCATTGCACCGCACCAGAGAGTGAATTTCTAATAAACAGTAGATCGTGTTTTCCGGAGAGCTCGGAAGCTTTTACTGCATCAAAAACCTTTCCATCAGAGTTTACCATTTCAACTTTTGTCCCAGCTGTAAGATACAAACCTGCCTCAACGATACATCGATCACCAATAGGAATTCCTAAACCAGAGTTGGCACCTAACAAGCAATCTTCACCTACAGAAATCTTTACATCATTCCCTCCAGATAAAGTTCCCATAGTGGAGCAACCACCTCCCAAGTCTGAGTTTTTTCCTACAATCACTCCTGCCGAGATTCGGCCTTCAATCATAGTAGGGCCCAACGTTCCAGCATTAAAGTTTACAAATCCCTCATGCATAATTGTTGTTCCCTCTGATAAATATGCTCCTAGTCTTACTCTAGATCCGTCAGCAATTCTTACTCCTGATGGAACAACGTAGTCCAACATGCAAGGAAACTTGTCTACCGATCTCACTGTTACGTCTACCTTTTTAGCTCTAAAACTCTCTATTTCTGTGGGATCTACAGGTCCTAAATTAGTCCACGCAACATTAGGTAAGGCATCAAAAATTCCTTCTAAATTTTGTTCATTTGGTTTGCAATATCTCAATGAGAGAAGAAAGAGCTTCAAATAGGCGTCATTGATACATGATATAGATCTGTCTTCTTTCATTTGGTGGAGAACTACTTCCTGATTCTCCTTTAGGTCTAATGAGCTTTTTAGGGCATTTTTGTAACCTTCAATATCTTTTTCATTCTCAACTAGAGTTTGCAATTCATCATATCCAGGATGATCTAAATTAAGAGGATTTAAGATTTGACTATCTTTGTTGACTATTAAGAGATATCTAACATCTAGTTGTTGTTTTTTAGAATTGAGTGATGTTACTCCTATTGCTATAAGTGGATAAGTATTCATATGTTTTGTAATTTCTAAAACCCAGGAACCAAAGATTATTGAAAATCCATCAAAGTACGGTTAATGGCAGTAAACGCTCTCTCAATTGTATCAGCATCGTGAACTACGGCCAGCCTTACATAACCTTTTCCAGGATTTATCCCTTTCTCTTCTTTACTTAGATAAGTTCCTGGTAAAGTTAAAACAGACTCTTTTTGATACAGAGTTTTTACAAAATTTTCATCATTGCAAGGTAACTTTAACCAATAATAAAAACCTCCGTTTGGCCTCTCTATTTCAATTGAGGAATCAAGGCATTCTTTCGCTACCTGGTATTTTAAATCATACTCTAACCTATTTTTTTGGACATGATCATCATCTTTCCACGCCCATTCGCTCGCTTCTTGAGTAGGAACAGAAAGCGTTACACCATGATAAGTTCTGTATAGCTCAAGTTTGCTTATTATTTTTTCATTTGCTGCAACAAATCCTGACCTCAATCCTGCTAAATTAGACCTTTTTGAGAGGCTATGAAATACAACAGCTCTGGATTCACTTTGACTCAGATTATCACATTCAAGAATGCCAGTCGGTGCAGAGGAAGTACTCTCATAAATGTCTGTATAGCACTCATCTGAGCAGACTAGAAAATCATTTTCAGAAGCCTTGTTTAAGATAAATTGATAGTCATCTTTGCTTAGACAGTACCCTGTTGGATTAGAAGGAGAGCATAAGATAAATAGTTGGCAGTTTTCCCAAATTTCATTCGGGATGCTTTTGAAATCAGGCTTAAAATTATTTTCTTCAAGAGAGTTGAGATAATAGGGTTCAGCTCCAGCCATAATTGCTGCACCTTCATAAATTTTATAAAAAGGGTTAGGTATAATTACAATTGGTCTTTTTTGATCTGCATCTATTGCAACTTGTATAAAAGAAAATATACCTTCCCTTGATCCTGACACAGGAAGTACGTTCTTTTCAGGGTCCAATGAGCTTATTCCGAATCTTCTTTCTGTCCATTCGCAGTAAGCCTGTCTCAGACCGATCTGTCCTTTGGATGTTGGATAGTTAGAGTATTTACCGGCATTTTCATTGATTATCTTTAGAGCTTCTGATGGTGCATCACTTTTAGGTTCTCCTATGTGAAGTCCAATAATCTCTTTTGGATCTTTATTTATATCTTTGAGTAGTTGAGAAAGATATTGAAATGGATATTCTGTAAGAGAGTGTAAATATTTATTCATTAATTTTCTCCATTTAATGAATTTTGAAGATCAAGCAACAAGCCATCAAGCTCTTTCTTTTTTATGAAGGGAGTGTCCTGTTTGGAGGTGATGCTAAACCTGTCCTCAGCTCTTTCTCCATAAGTGGCAATTCTTGCTTTTTTAATCAGAGCTCCATGTTTTAAGAAAACTTGGCATATCGCAGCTAGAAGCCCTGGCCTGTCATTAGTTTTGATTTCTATGTCGGACCATCTATTTTTCATATCATGGTGAATATTTATTTCTGTATTTTTTTGGAAATGTTTCAGATGTCTAGGAAGTCTTCTCTGCACTATCTTGGGTTTTAGTGTTTTTTGATTTATCGCTTCACTAATCTTATCTACTAGTTCTCTGCCTTTTGTTGAGTCAGGTTTGACCTTTTTTTCATTATCACTGATAGCTATAAGGTCAGTACAGAAGCCGTCTTTCATTCCATACAGCTTAGCGTCAAGAAAGTTAATATTTTCAGAATCTAAAACACCAATGATTGTTGCGAACAGCTTGGGTCTATCCTTTGTGTATATGAAAACCGAGGAGGGTGTGTCATCTTCTCGATTAATAATTTTTACGACAGATTCTTCTTTTGATTGCAATATCAATTCTGCATGTTCTATAAGATCTAAATGATCAGATGCTTCAAAATAATCGGGATAATATTTATTCCAAAGAGATTTGATTTCGCCAGCTTTATAACTACTTAATCCAGCTGTAGCTTTTCTTCTTTCCTCGTCAATTGATTTTTTTATAAGTACTGCGTCTAAAAAATATAGCTTTGTTCTTTCATATAGCTGTCTAAGAAGTGAGGCATTCCAAGAATTCCATAGATTAGGATTAGTTGCACTTACATCTGCTACTGTTAAGCAATACAGGTAGTTTAATGTCTCAAGATCCCCAACCTTTTCAGCAAAATCTTTTATTACTTTTGAATCCGTTAAATCTTTTTTTTGGGAGGTCACGGACATGATTAAATGATTTTCTACTAGCCAACCTATTTTTTTGGTGTCTTCATCTGAGAATAGGTGTTTTTTGCAGAATTTTTGAGCAATTGATTTACCAAGATCCGAATGATCTGCTCCTCTTCCTTTTCCAATATCATGATAAAGTCCTGAAATATAGAGTATCTCAAGCTTGGGAAGTTTTTTAATCAATGACGAGGCCAGCGGGAATTTTTCTTTAGATTTACCAAGCATCATCCATCTCATATTCCTCAAAACTTCAAGAGTATGTGCGTCAACAGTGTAAATATGGAACAAGTCATATTGCATTTGGCCAGTTATTCTTCCAAACTCAGGCAAATATCTTCCCAAAATACCTAGATCTTTCATGTTCTCAAGTTGAGTAACAACCAACCTTTTTGATTTAAGAAGCTTTAGAAATAGATTTATGTTTTTTTTCTTACTTCTAAAATCAGCATTTATCAGACTCCTATCTTTTTTTAGCGCTCTTAATGTTTCTGAACCAATTCCATCTATATTTGGGTTTTCGCTGAGTTTTATGAACAAATCCAGCATAAGACTTGGATTTTGCTTAAAACCATTCAGATCATAAAGATGAATTAAATGATTTTTAGAGAAAAAGTTTCCATCTATCCTCTTTCTGCGCGAGAATTTTGTGAGACCATTGCTTTCTTTGATACCTTGTAAGAATGTGGCGTTAATTTCTGAGACGCTTAGAGAAGATCTATAGAATCTATGCATCAACTTTTCTGCGGCTTGATTAGGGTTTTGTATGGATGGAAATAACTTCTCAGCAACACTTATTTGGTGTTCAAAGAGAAGTCGATCCTCTTCTCTATTTGCCTGTTTATGGAGTAAGAACCTAATTACCCATAGCCAATACTTAGCTTTATTTAATTCCTTTCTTTCCTCATAGGTAAGAAGTGATGCGATGCTAGTTATGTTTGTCTGGTATCTATTTGAGTTTTTTAATAACCAATCAATTGTATGAATATCTCTTAACCCACCTGGAGAAGATTTTACATCCGGTTCTAGATTGTATGAAGTGTTGTTGAAACTTGAATGTCGATCCAGCTGCTCTTGTATTTTTTCTTTGATAAAAGAATTATTTCGCCACAAGTTTTTCGTATCCAATATTCTTAAATACTCTAGGTGTAGATCTTCATCGCCTATGAGCTTTCTAAATTCCAACATGTTTGTCATTGTGACAACATCCTCTCGAGCCTGGTCTTTGGCTTGCTTAAGTGTCCTAACGCTATGACCGATGTCTAAACCTAAATCCCATAAAACACTAACAAAGGTTTCTATTTTTTGGTTTTCAGTTGGAGATAGCTCGCTCGTCGTTAGCAAGAGCAGGTCTATATCAGAGAAAGGATGTAATTCACCCCTGCCATATCCTCCCACGGCAAAGATTCCTAACTTATTAATGGAAGTTAAACCACTCTTTTCAGATGCAGCCATTATGAGGTTATCGATATTCTCAGATCTTTTATTCAGAAAATATTCAATACCTCTTACTTGCCTACCTCTGTCTCTGTATAGCCAGCTTTCAAATTGTTTTGAAAGAGAGCTAATGTCGTTATTTTTTTGCTTCTGTAGCTCTTCAAGCATTAGTTTTTATCTTTCTTCTTTTCTTAAAGTTAAGATCTCAGCTCCGTCTTTATTTACGTAAATGGTATGTTCCCATTGCGCAGAATTCCTTCCATCTTGTGTTTCAACTGTCCATCCGTCCGCAAGAAGTTTGGTGGATTTTGAACCCAGATTAATCATCGGCTCTATTGTGAAACACATACCTTCTAATATTTCTAGACCAGTACCAGCCATTCCATAATGAAGAACTTGAGGTTCATCGTGATAAATTTTACCAATGCCATGCCCACAATATTCTTCCACTACGGAGTAATGATTTTTTTCGGCATGAACCTGAATAGCATGTCCAATATCTCCTAACCTTGCTCCCGGTCTGACAGCTTCAATACCCTTGTAGAGACACTCCTGAGTTATCTTGACCAATCTTTCGTTATGAGATTGGGTTTTCCCAACAAGAAACATTTTAGAAGTATCACCATGCCAACCATCCTTGATGACGGTGACATCGATATTCATAATATCTCCACTCTTCAAGATGCGATTGAAGTCGGGAATTCCATGGCAAATTACTTGATTAATACTTGTACATAATGTTTTTTCAAAACCCCGATAACCCACATTGGCGGGAATAGCCTTTTGCTCTTCAATAATGTAGTCATGACATATTTTGTCTAATTCTCCAGTGGATATACCAGGCCTGACATGATCACTAATCATTTCTAATACTTCAGCAGCAAGCCTTCCAGCTTCTCTCATGCCATTAAGTTCTTCTAAATTTTTTAACACTTTTTACTACTTTTTATAAGGTTTTGATGGACACAATATCCATGATTTATTATAGTGTGGTTTTAATGCCAACAGGCCTTAAAATACAAAATAGCGAACTTCAGAACTCTTTCTGGTTCGCTTTTTTTTCATCTAAATTTGGAGATTCTTCAGTCCACCTTCATGACAAATAGGATAATTATACCTTTAGATATGGAATATACTTCAGCAGTTAGTATTGCTGACAAACTTGATCCTAATATTTGTAGATTAAAGGTAGGTAATCAATTATTTACTTCTTCGGGCCCAAAAATCGTAAAGACGCTGCATGATAAGGGGTTTGAAATTTTCTTGGACCTTAAATTCCATGATATTCCAAATACAGTCTATGAATCAGTCAGGTCGGCAGCTAACTTAGGGGTATGGATGATAAATGTTCATGCCTCAGGTGGTTCAAAAATGCTGGATGCTTCGAAAAAGGCTCTTGAAGGATTTGATAAACCTCCTCTGTTAGTTGGGGTTACTATTCTGACTAGTATCTCAGAAGAAATTTTGACAGAAATTGGCTTCAACAATTTGGATAAGCAGGTCATGCGATTAACAAAGCTGGCCGAAAGGAGTGGGTTGGATGGTGTTGTGTGTGCTGCTTCAGATGCTTCAAAAGTAAAACAAACTTGTGGCGAATCCTTCTTGACAGTTACACCAGGAATTAGACCAAGAGATGCAGATTTAAATGATCAAAGCAGGACTTCTACTCCTAAAGAGGCCATAGCAAATGGTTCAGACTTTCTAGTAATAGGAAGGCCAATTACAGGCTCTGAAGACCCCACAAATGCTTTAGAAAACATCTATAAGGAGGTTTCTTGAAAGAATCTACTGCAATTTTAGCTCTCGCAAATGGAACTATCTTTAAAGGAAAAAGCATTGGAGCTGAAGGTCAAGTCAATGGAGAAATTGTTTTCAATACTTCAATGAGTGGCTATCAAGAAATACTTACTGATCCATCTTATGCAAGGCAAATTGTTACTCTCACTTATCCACATATTGGAAACACCGGAACCAATTTTGAAGATACTGAATCAGAGAAGATATGGTGCTCAGGATTAGTTATAAGATCTCTATCTCAGACCGAAAGTAATTGGAGAAATGAAGAAAATCTATCTGATTATTTAAAAAGAAATAATATTTTAGGCATCTCAGATATTGATACTAGAAAACTAACAAGAATCATAAGAAATGAGGGTTCTCAGTCTGCTGCAATAATTGCCGGAGAAGATATAGAAGAAGACTCTGCAGTAAGTTTGGCTAGAGAATTTCAAGGGCTGAATGGACTAGATTTAGCCAAAGAAGTGACTACTAAAACCCCTTATGATTGGACAGAGGGTACTTGGAGAGGAAAAAAAGCAAATACTAACTTCAAAGTAGCTGTTCTTGATTTTGGAATTAAAAAAAATATTCTTAGAATCTTAGCCGATAGAGGATATGAATTAAGAATCTTTCCAGCCAAAACAGAATTTGAAGAATTAATCTCTATTAATCCTGATGGAGTTTTTTTATCAAACGGGCCTGGTGACCCTGAACCTTGTGATTACGCTATTGATACAATCACAAAATTGACAGAAAGAGGTATGCCTTTGTTTGGTATCTGCCTTGGTCATCAATTATTGGCTTTGTCATTAGGCGGACAGACATCAAAAATGAAGTTCGGTCATCACGGAGCAAACCATCCTGTTCAGGATCTAAAAACACAAAAGGTAGCTGTTAGTTCTCAGAATCATGGCTTCACTGTTGACGAAGATACTCTTCCTGAAGAATTGAGAATTACTCATAAGTCACTATTTGACGGCTCCATACAAGGAATAGAGCATGCAACTAAACCATTTTTTAGTTTTCAAGGTCATCCGGAAGCCAGCCCCGGACCCCATGATCTTAAATACTTATTTGACAGATTCGAAGAAAACATGAGAGCAAATGCCTAGAAGAAAAGATATAAACTCAGTTCTAATCATTGGAGCAGGTCCTATTGTTATTGGTCAAGCCTGTGAGTTTGACTATTCTGGAGCACAAGCTTGTAAGGCATTAAAAGAAGATGGTTTCAGAGTAATCTTAATAAATTCCAATCCAGCTACAATCATGACAGATCCTAGTATGTCCGATGCAACTTACATCGAACCTATTCACTGGGAGACCATTGAAAAGATTATTGAAAAAGAAAAACCCGATGCCTTGCTTCCTACTATGGGTGGACAAACTGCATTAAATGCTGCTCTGGATTTAGACAGCAGAGGGATCTTAAAGAAACATAATGTAGAGATGATAGGTGCTACCAAAGAAGCAATAGATAAGGCTGAAGATAGGGAATTATTTGCAGCTTCAATGGAAAAAATAGGATTAAAGGTTCCTGAATCAGGGCTAGCTCATAATTTAGAAGAGGCTCATGTTTTGCTAAACAAGATAGGTTTCCCATGTGTTTTGAGACCAAACTTCACCATGGGAGGTTCGGGTGGTGGAATAGCTTATAATCTTGAAGAATTTGATCAAATTTGCAAAAGAGGGCTCGAACTCTCTCCTACATCAGAGATTTTCATTGATAAATTCTTAGGAGGATGGAAAGAATATGAAATGGAAGTCGTTCGAGACAAGAATGATAATTGTATTATTGTCTGCAGTATTGAAAATCTTGATCCTATGGGAGTCCACACAGGGGATTCTATTACGGTAGCTCCGTCGCAAACCCTCACTGATAAGGAATATCAAATAATGCGAAATGCATCTATAGATATTCTTCGTGAGATAGGTGTTGAAACAGGTGGATCTAATGTTCAGTTCACTATCAACCCTGAAGATGGCGAGATGTTGATTATAGAAATGAACCCAAGAGTATCTAGGTCTTCTGCTTTGGCATCAAAAGCAACAGGTTTCCCAATAGCAAAAGTAGCTGCCAAGTTAGCTGTTGGATACACGCTAGATGAGCTTAGCAACGATATTACTGGAGGAGTAATTCCTGCATCATTTGAACCATCTATTGATTATGTAGTCACAAAAATTCCTAGATTCAACTTTGAAAAGTTCATTCAAACAGAGCCGGTTTTATCCACCCAGATGAAATCAGTTGGAGAGGTGATGGCCATTGGTCGAACCTTTCAAGAATCTCTTCAAAAAGCTATCAGGGGCCTAGAGACGGGAAGAGATGGACTAAATCCAATATTCAATGACGAAGATGAATTTGAAACCCTTAAACAAAAAATTAGCATACCCAGTCCAGATAGACTTTGGTTTGTTGCTGACGGATTTAGAAAGGGTCTTACAGTTGATGAGATATTTGAGTTTTCCAAGATTGACCCTTGGTTTTTGGTACAAATTAAAGATTTAGTTGATCAAGAAAAAATAATTGAAAATCAAACTTTATCCGATTTAGACCAACAACAACTTTATGATCTAAAAAGAAAGGGGTTTTCTGACTCCAGAATAGCTTCAATAATCCAAGCTACAGAGGAAGAGGTCAGAAATTTAAGAAGTGACTTGGGGATCAGGCCAGTTTTTAAGAGGGTAGATACTTGTGCTGCAGAATTTGAATCATCAACAGCTTATATGTATTCAACCTATGAAGAGGAGTGCGAAGCCAACGTTACCCAAAATAAAAAAATTATGGTCTTGGGCGGAGGACCAAATCGAATAGGCCAAGGTATTGAATTTGATTATTGTTGTGTTCATGCTTCTCTGGGTCTTCGAGAAGAGGGGTACGAAACTATTATGGTCAATTGCAATCCTGAAACGGTTTCAACTGACTTTGATACTTCCGATAGACTGTATTTCGAGCCTATTACGGTTGAAGATGTTTTGTCTATAACCGATATTGAGAAGCCTGAAGGAGTAATTGTTCAATATGGGGGACAGACACCTCTCAAAATAGCTGAAGAGCTTGAAAAGAATGGTGTCCCTATTTTAGGAACTTCACCTGACTCTATTGATTTAGCGGAGGACAGAGGAAGGTTTCAAGAGTTTGTAAATAAACATAACCTCAAGCAACCACCTAATGGTATAGCTTCCAGCGTAGAGGAGGCGATGAAGGTTTCAGAAGAGGTTGGATTCCCTCTTGTTGTAAGACCCTCTTATGTTCTTGGAGGTCGTGCAATGGAGGTAGTTTATAAAAAATCTGACTTAGAAAACTATCTTGTTGAAGCTGTACAGGCGAGCTCTAAGAGTCCTGTTTTGCTTGATGGTTTTTTGAATCAGGCCACAGAGATGGACATCGAAGCTGTTTGCGATGGTAAAAATGTAGTCATCGGGGGAATACTTCAGCATATTGAACAGGCAGGCATACATTCAGGTGACTCAGCATGCTCTTTACCGCCCTATAGCCTATCTGAAGATTTGATTGAAGAAATTACCATAATGGTAAAGAAAATTGCTTTGGAGATTGGTGCTATTGGGCTAATTAATGTTCAGTTGGCTTATTATAAAAACGAACTATATTTGCTTGAAGTGAATCCTAGAGCCTCAAGAACTATTCCTTTCGTCTCAAAGTGTATTGGGAGGTCTTTAGCAAAAGTTGGTGCTTTATGTATGGCAGGTATAAGTCTTGAAGCGCAGAAATTCAATAAAGAGATAGTTCCAGAATATTTTTCAGTAAAAGAAGCTGTATTTCCCTTTAATAAATTCCTTGGCGTTGACCCTATCCTAGGACCTGAGATGAAATCAACAGGTGAAGTTATGGGAGTAGGATCTACCTTTTCAGAGGCCTATGCTAAAGCTCAATTAGGTGCTGGAGAATC
>Ga0208127_1001011_pt1 | contig 14302 bp, 12 predicted proteins | sample ETNtaG_6_FD_185751 | JGI IMG/M metagenome (GOLD analysis project Ga0208127, IMG submission 185751) | Marine microbial and viral communities from oxygen minimum zone, Eastern Pacific Ocean - ETNP201306SV45 (SPAdes) (version 2) | ecosystem: Environmental > Aquatic > Marine > Oceanic ...
ACCAAAACTACCTCCTCCACCAGAGTCAGAAAATGGGCTTGAAAACTTTCCGGAAGGGTGGTAAATGCCACCATCATTGAATGCATAGTCTCTATAAATATCCCAAAAGATGACATCTTGACCATCCTTCTTTCGCTTTTTAAACTCCCTGTAGGATGGAATAATTGGATAAAAGAACATAAACAAAAATACAAGCAGACCAAACAAAATGGAATTAAGAAATTCATTGTCATCGCTTCTAGTTTCTTGAACTGAGTCAAAGTTCCCTGCTAAAATCTCTATAATTTGATCGGTCGCTAAATTTAGTCCTTGGTAATACTCACTTTTTTTGAAGTTTGGACTAATTGTTTTGTCAATGATTCTCTTGCTCCTAGCATCGGTTAAAAATTCCTCAACGCCATAACCAGTATTGATAGATAATTTTCTATCATCTACAGCGATTAAAATTAAAATACCATTATCTAATTCATTTTGGCCAATGCCCCATTTTTGAGCCCATTGAGCACCCAAAAAAAGAACATCTTCACCCTTGGTTGAGTCAATAGATACAATTACAATTTGAGTAGAGGTTGAGTCAGCATATGTAACAAGCTTTTGATTTAAAGAATTTTCATCAACGTCATTTAGTATTTTTTTGTATTGATAGACTGCTTTTTGGATCGTAGGCTGATTTGGGATTTCGTATTGCCCGAACGAGTGGAATGAAAAAAATAAAACAAATATTAATTTTTTTAACATCATTTTAAATCCTTTTCGAATGTAACATGATTTTCCAGCTCATTAATGTCATCATGTTGATATGGAAAGTATGTTCTCAGCTGTCTGCCACATTCCATGATTGTCACAGAGATTCCATTAAAAAAATCTTTTTTTTCAAAAGCTCTTTTCAAACTATTTCTCAATGATTTCCAAAAACGATTTGATACATTTTTGTGTATGCCCTCATCTCCACATATTGCAAATTTTTGATCTCCATACGAAATATAAAGTAACACTGCATTTTTAAGCTTTGTGTTTTCCATATTCAAAGAATAGAAAACTTCAAGAGCTCTCTCCTCCGTTTCAATCTTACACTTTTCTTCAAGATGTAACCTTATTTCACCAGAAGTTAGCAACTCTGCTTCAGAAATTATTCTGGCTATATCTTTTATTTGCTTCGCATTTAAAAATGATGCTAAATCCATTAGTCAAAATCAATTTCAGGTGCGTTTTGAGAACCTTCGCTTGATGTAAATCTTTCAAACTCTTCACCAAAACCTAGCCATCGAGCATAAATTGCATTTGGAAAGATTTTTATGTGCGTATTATATGTATTTACAGCTTCGTTATACCTATTTCTTTCCACATTAATCCTGTTTTCGGTTCCCTCTAATTGGGATTGAAATTCAAGAAAATTTTGAGTTGCTTTAAGCTCCGGATATCGCTCGACTGTTACCAAAAGTCTCGATAACGCTCCTGATAAGGCTTGTTGAGCCTGTGTAAACTCATTTATGTTCGAGGAATTGAGATTGCTCAAATCTATAGTTGTTTGGCCTGCACTCGCACGGGCTTGCACAACCTCCGTAAGAACTTCTTGCTCAAAATTAGCAACCCCCTTAACTGTATTTACAAGTCCTGAAATCACATCGCTTCTTCTCTGATAAGATGATTCAACATTTGACAGACTCGTTTTAACTTGCTCAAGCTTGATTACTGCACTATTATTAAAGCCATATATGGAGGAGATGAATATTAGTACTAGAACCGTTGGTATAATCCAAAATAGATGCTTTTTATTCATAATCATAAATTTTACTCAAAATAAAAAAAATATCAAATCTATTGTACTCATAATTGATTTAATTCTGACATTTAAGTGATTAATATTTTTAATCTGTCTATTTTGTTAATCTAAAAAAATCAATAGGCTTTATTTCAAAATAATTAGTTTAAGACTATCCTTAAATAACTTAATACTAGACTATTTCTTGAAAAATGATTTTTCAGAATTTTTGAATGGAATTAGTGATTTACACTCAAAAAAAATATTCCCAGAAATAAAAAATTATTCTTGGGAATAATCCGTGACCCAGGGAGGATTCGAACCCCCAACCCTCAGAGCCGAAATCTGATATTCTATCCAGTTGAACTACTGGGCCCTTGCGTTTGCGAATGTACTAACTTTAGTCTGAATATAAACAAAGTTAACTCAAGCGTTTTTTTACAATCTCAGCGATTATTTTACCATCCGCCTTTCCTGCTATTTTTTTATTTGCCATACCCATGACCTTCCCCATGTCTTTCATAGTTGTGGCGCCTACCAACTGGATGACCTCGTCAATAACCTTCTCAACTTCCTCCGGAGAAAGTTGCTCAGGTAAAAACTGGCTGATAATCGAAATTTGAGCTTCCTCAGGCTCTGCTAAATCTACTCGGCCCTGCTCCCTATAAATCGAAGCGCTTTCCTTGCGTTGCTTCACGAGTTTTTGCAATAGCTTTGTGATTTCATTGTCATCAGGAGTTTCTTTTGCACCTGACTGTGTTTGTAACAATAATATGGCTGATTTGATCGCACGTAATGACTCTAAAGCAACCTTATTTTTTTCACGCATGGCCGATTTGAGTTTAGAATTTAATTGGTCTTGAAAGTTCATATTTAATCTACGTTATCGTGTAAAAAAGAGTTGTTTGTCCGTATTCGCATCTCATCATTGGAATCTGTATCAACAGAAAGTCGAGATAGATCTTGCTCTGCATTCATATCAACTTGAGCCCTTTTATAAGCTGGTTCTTTTTCGAGCTCATCGATTCGGTTTGTCATAAATTTATGATTGAATGTCTTGAGTTTCTTTCGCCTTTCTTCTGCACGCTGTGCCAGTCCTTGGGTAATCGTGCTGTTCAGCGGAGTTAATTCTTCCTTTTCAGAAAAAGTCTCAGTTTTTACTTCTACTTTTTCAGTTGACTCAGCCGTCTTTTGAATCCCCTTCTGATCGGCAACTGGCTCTAAAAAATCCTCTAGGTTGTACTTTTTTACCTCTGGTGTTTCTATTTCTTCCTGCACTTCTACGGATGCAGAGATCGGTTTACTTTCTTGAGTTGATTGTGCTTGTGGTTGCTCTTCCAAATGAAAAAGAACTGGAACCTCATTTTCTAGGGGCTCCTCCATTTGTTTAGTCTCTTCTATTGGACTATCAAATGGTTTTTTCTCAACCACAATTTCCTGATGATCAACAACATCAATCTCATTGACTTCACTTGGCAATTCATGGATAATAAACTCTTCGCCATCTGGAAGTGGCTCGTGAGTTGGTTCGGAAATCTCTTCATGAAAACACTCAATCGATCGAATCACATCTGTTGTTTCTATAAGTTCTTCCGCTTGCTGCTTGTCCTTAGCTTTTGGAGATAATCCCGAAAATAAATCTGCCTCTATCCCATCGCTGTCAAGGGTGTGTACGACTGTTTGTTCATCATTTAGAGTGTGAATGATTTTTTTAGGATCAGCATGAACAATCTCTTCTTGCTGTTCGATATCGAATCCAGTTGCAATAACCGTTACTGCAATATCCTCACCCAAGGATGGGTCTTCGCCGATTCCCATGATGATATTCGCGCCATGACCTGCCTCGCGTTGGATATGTTCGTTAATAATACCAATTTCATCTATGGTCACCTCATCCCCACCAGAAACGACAAGTAATAAGACATTTTTAGCTCCGATGATTTTATTATCATTCAGCAGTGGTGAGTCAAGTGCTTTCGCAACTGCTTGCTCCCCACGGTTTGAACCAGACGAAGTCGCCGATCCCATAATTGCTGTACCGCTATCAGCCAATACCGTTTTGGCATCCCGAAGGTCTATGTTTTGAGTATAGTGATGCGTAATCACCTCGGCAATTCCTCGGGACGCATTTGCCAGCACCTCATCAGCTTTTGCAAACCCTTGTTTGAATCCAAGGTCACCATACACTTCTCGAAGTTTGTTATTATTAATCACAATAATTGAATCGACAAATTTTCTGAGTTTTGCCAAGCCCACTTCCGCTTGATCGTTGCGCGTCTTTCCTTCAAACTGGAAAGGCATCGTGACGATTCCAACTGTAAGAATTCCCATATCGCGTGCCATCTTGGCGATTACTGGCGCAGCACCCGTACCAGTTCCTCCACCCATTCCAGCAGTAATAAAAATCATCTTGGTGTTGGTAGCAAGCATTCTGGATAACTCATCTACACTTTCAATCGCAGAACGCTCTCCAATATCAGGATTCGCACCTGCTCCAAGCCCTTCAGTAAGCGATACCCCAAGCTGAATCTTATTGGGCAACGGACTGTTTTGTAAAGCTTGCGAATCGGTGTTGCAAGCCACAAAATCAACCCCCTTGATTCCCAAGTGGTACATGTAGTTTACCGCATTACTACCACCGCCGCCTACGCCAATGACTTTTATGACATTGCTTTGGTTTTTCGGTAAGTCAAAATCTATTTTCTGATAATCTAATTCCATAGGTGCTTATTTATTCTGCGTTATCTAAAAATTCTCGTATTCCCTCTGTAAAGCGATCAAAAATGGATCTCCGCTTTTTTACTTCTTGTTGATCTGCAGATTCATTTGTGGACAGATCTTCTGCTTCATGCTCCTCTTCCGTTAACTCTTCATATGCGCTCATTTGTTCGACCGCTTTCATAACCAAACCAACAGCGGTTGAAAACATCGGGCTTGCAGTTGACTCTGCATGTTCATCTCCTGCCAAATGTTCATTTGGAAAACCAATTCGAGTATCCATGCCCGTTATATATTCAACAAGTTGTTTGAGGTGTTTCAGTTGACTCCCCCCACCTGTCAAAACGATTCCTGCAATCAACTTTTTCTTTTGTTCCTCGTGTCCGTAGTTTTTGATTTCGGCATAAACGCTTTCAATGATTTCGGTCACACGCGCATGAATAATTTTTGAAAGGTTTTTTAGTGTAATTTCTTTCGGGTCTCGACCACGTAACCCTGGAATGGAAACAATTTCATTGTCTTTATTCTCCCCTGGCCATGCAGACCCGAATTTTGTTTTGAGTAGCTCTGCCTGCTTTTCAATAATCGAACAGCCCTCTTTGATGTCTTCAGTTATGATATTTCCGCCAAAGGGAATAACCGAGGTGTGACGAATTATCCCGTCCTTAAAAATGGCAAGATCTGTTGTGCCGCCCCCAATATCGATAAGGGCTACGCCAGCTTCTTTCTCTTCTTTGCTCAATACCGCAGAGGATGATGCCAAAGGCTCCAATGTAATCCCGCCAAATTCCAAGCCAGCTGATTTTACGCATCGTGCAATATTGCGAATCGATGACATTTGACCAACAACGACATGAAAGTTGGCTTCCAGACGTGCCCCATACATCCCTATAGGCTCTTTGATTTCTGACTGTCCATCGACTTTGAACTCTTGCGGAAGGACATGGATAATCTCTTCCCCTGGAAGCATCACAAGTTTATAAACTTGATTAATCAACTCTTCCACATCCGATTCTTGAATGACCTCCTCTGGATTTGGCCTTGTGATATAATCACTGTGTTGAAGACTGCGAATGTGCTGGCCAGCAATCCCGACAACCACCTCACGGATTGTCTCACCAGAAGCCGCTTCTGCTTCTTGTACGGCAGATTGAATGGATTGGATCGTTTGGGTGATATTATTAACGACCCCTCTGTGAACGCCTAAACTTTCGGATTTTCCAGCTCCGATGATTTTGAGTTTTCCATACTCGTTTTTACGCCCAAGCATGGCCACAATTTTAGTGGTTCCAATATCGAGTCCTACCCCTTTGTTTTCTAGCTTCATAACGTATTTCTTTTACAAATGATTTGGTTGCTATAATCTAACGCGACTTCCCTGTAGTCCCCTATCAAACCTTGATCCGTGGCTACAGCATAAAAAGCTTTGTATTTTTTAAATTTTGTTTGAATATCATCAACCGATTTAATCTTGATCTGGTATTTCTGATCAATCACATACATAGACACCTCGTCTCCATGATCTCGGATGTCTCCAATATGCGATGCCAAAAAACGGTCTTGTGCAATCGCAATGGAAAGGGCAGATAGTGCCTCGAATCGATCGACATCGGGATCGTTAACAATCGTTGGAACATCAGCCTCATGGTTGGGGGAAAGCGGAATCGGCCTGCCCTCGGCATCAAGATAAAATTCTGATTTACCTTTTACACGGGCCACTGGAATCCTCGGTAGGACTTTTATGTGAAGAACATTATCCAACGTTAAAAATGCTTCTGTTTTTTTGATTAAATCGTTTTGAGCAAGTTGCAACTCAAGACGCTTTAAATGTATTTCAGATTTTTGTTTACTCGTCGAATCTTTGAAAACAAGTTTCAACATATTATCAACGGAATCTTTTGAAATCATTTGCGGGTAATGTTCATCAATGTGTACATGAAATCCTTGGACCGATCTTGCAGAATTTCGATGTAAAGACAGCACAATCATACCGATTGAGAGCAAAATCCAAAAAGAAAATGAAATCACTCTAACCCACATAAGACGTCCGTTTTAGATGTTCTACAATTGGTTGAACCTCATCTGCAATATCACCTGCGCCCATAACAACAACAACATCTGCACCAGCATCAGCTACCTTTTCTGGTAATTGGCTTTTGGAAACAATCTCAACCGACCCATTCATCATTTTAAGAATAGATTGACTGCTAACTCCTGGTATCGGTAGCTCACGTGCTGGATAGATATCGAGCAATATGGTATGGTCGAATTGGGACAAACTCTCCGCAAATTCCTTGCAAAAATCCGTCGTCCTGCTAAACAAGTGAGGTTGAAACACTGCGATTCGTTTGGCAGAGGGGTAAAACTGTTTGACTGCATCTGCCATTGTATTGATTTCCGTTGGATGATGAGCATAGTCGTCGATTACTACCGAGGGTTCCTCTATTCGAATACTGAATCGGCGGTCAACTCCTCGAAAATGCTGCAAGGCCGTCGAAATTGACTGCGGATCACAACCGACAGACAAAGCCATCGCGATGGCTACTGTGGCATTCATCAAATTATGCTTACCAGGAAGACGAAACTGAAGATTTTTTAAAATTTGATCTTTACTGTGAAAATCAAAAACGTAATGACCATTTTCGATTCTGACACGATCGACCCGAACCTCAGCGTGTTTGCTCATGCCAAATGTAACCCCTGAAACGTCAAGACCTTCTCGAACTAAGCGGTGATTTGGATTTGAAACCAAAGCGGCAAAGGATTGAAAACTATCTTCGAGATTCTCCGCATTCTGGTAAATGTCCAAATGGTCTGCATCCATTGATGTGATACAAAGAAGATCAGGATGAAGCGTTAAGAAGGAACGATCAAATTCATCAGCCTCCACTACCATATATTCGTTGCCTTCACTGATAAAATTAGAACCAAAATTAGATGAAATTCCACCCAAAAAAGCCGTAATCTTTTTTCCACTTTCTCGTAGTAGATGTGCTAGAATTGATGATGTTGTGGTTTTGCCATGAGTTCCTCCTACAGCCAAACAGTATAGGTCTTTGCTCAATTCGCCAAGAATTTGGGAACGCTTAAAAACATCAAATTCATTTGCTTTGAAAAACTTGAGTTGTGGAAAGTCTTGTGGGATTGCAGGGGTGAATACAACAGTGGTGTTGGCTTTGTTCTTACACACTGATGGGATTCGATCAACACGCTCATCTGTATGTACTTTTGCACCGATTTGAATAAGCTTGTCGGTAATCTCTGTTTTGATTCGGTCATACCCATATACATCATGCCCTTGCTGAATAAAATACTGTGCCAAGGCAGACATTCCGATTCCACCAATTCCCAAGAAATACAGCTGTTGCTTAATCATTGACTAGGGATTTGATTTGTTTGACAATCGATTGAGTGGCATCAGGTTTTGCCAAGTTTTTAATGTTTCTCCCCAGAGTTTCTCTCTTCTTTTTGTCGGAGAGAAGAACATCTAGTTGGGTTTGGAATTTTTGATCCAGTTCATTTTCTTCGATAACGAATGCTGCATCCTTTTTAGCTATAGCAAGTGCATTTTTATATTGATGGTTTTCTGCCACATTGGGTGATGGGATAAATAAAACCGCTTTACCGACCTGACAAAGCTCCGAAACGGCAAGCGCCCCAGCTCGGGAAATAATCACATCCGCCGCTGCATAAGCCATTGCCATATCATCAATAAATGGTGTGATGTGAACATATGATGTTTGAAGTGGAACAAATTCTTTTTCATATAGAGAACCGCATTGCCACACAATTTGAACTCCCATTTCAGAAAGTCTACCAAGATGATTGGCCATCAACTGATTTATTTGTTTTGCGCCGAGACTTCCACCAACAACAAGAAGAGTTGTTTTCGTTTGTGATAAGCCCATTTTCTTTTTTGCTTCTGCAGGGCTGATGTTCATATCAATCAACTCGGATCGCAAAGGGTTTCCTGTAATTTCTGTTTTATGCTTTGGAAAAAATATTTCTGCTTCCGCATGAGCGATACAGATTCGTTGCACATATTTGCCAAGAAGTCGATTGGTTATCCCAGGTAAAGCATTTTGCTCTTGAATGAGTGATGGGATTTTCATTCGGGTCGCCATATATAACAATGGGCCGCTTGCAAAGCCTCCAGTGCCAATAACAACGTTTGGCTGAAATCGCTTTAAAATAAAGTAGGAACGCCATAAACTCACGATTAACTTGAAAGGAAACAATAGGTTTTGAACTGAAAGTTTACGCTGAATCCCTGATATCCAAAGCCCTTTGATTTGAAAACCAGCTTTGGGAACACGTTTCATTTCCATACGTCGACTTGCACCAACAAATAAAATCTCAGCAGAGCCATTGTCGCTTTTAATCGCATTTGCAATCGCTAGTGCAGGGAAGATATGCCCCCCTGTTCCCCCGCCAGACAATATGGTTTTAAACTGCTTCACTCAAAATTGCTAAAGGGTTTTTTTCGTCGTTTCCTGCCATGCGGCCTGCAGTCACACTCTGCACAATACCGAGTGCCAGAAATGTCATCCATATGGAAGTTCCGCCACTGCTAATCAATGGTAAAGGTTGCCCCGTTACGGGAAATATCGAAACAGCAACACCCATATTCACCAAAGACTGCAAGATGATTGGAAGTCCAACTCCTACGATCAGAAGTTGACCAAAAAAGTGTTCTGTTTTATATACACTCATGAAAATACGGAACAGAAGCAGCAGATATAAAAACAATAAACTCAAACCGCCAGCCATACCATACTCCTCAGTGATAATAGCATAAATAAAATCAGATGTGCTTTGGGGTAATAAGTTTTTCATCACACTTTTACCAGCTCCTTTTCCAAGGAAACCGCCAGTAGCAATTGCTGTTTTTGCACGTTGAACTTGATAGTTGGTATTTGCATCTCCATCTCCCGTAAAACTTTCAATTCGACTCATCCATGTATCGACGCGGTTGGGAAAAGCATCTGGATATGCTTTTGCTGTCATAATAAACAAAGTCAGAAAGACCCCAGCAGTACCCAACATCAATATCAGATATTTTTTAGGATAGCCCCCAATAAATGCCAATACAAACACCAAAGCAATCAATAAAGCTGCCGTTGACAGGTTTGCGGGTAAGATGGTCGCAATCACCAACAAGACAGGTAGCCATAGAACGAGCAAACTCCGTAAAAAATGAATGTCTTTATCTTTATTGATTGAGAGGTAACGAGCCACATACACCATCAGCACAACCGAAGCTAATGTTGATGTTTGAAAAGACAAGCCAAGGATCGGAATTTTGATCCAACGACTTGCATTTGCTCCATCTATCATATTTCCTTGCAGGGCCGTGTAAACCAACAATACCCAAACAATAGGTAGCGCAATGACAGACAAGCCGCTAAAGTATTTGAATGGAATACGGTGCGTCGCATACATAATGCTGATTCCAATCAAAACAATTGCAACATGCTTAATCAAATGGCCAGTCACAGAGCCGATTCCTAAAACATATACCAAGTTAGAACTTGCGCTATAAACGGGTAAAAACGAAAAAACAGACAACAGGGCTACAATAGCCCATATGGCGCGATCTCCGTGGATATGTTTTGTGATAAAACGCATAAATTACAGTTGACGAACGAGTTGTTTAAATTGATCTCCCCGATCTTCATAACTTTCAAAAAGATCAAAACTTGCACAGGCTGGTGACAGCAATACGGCATCTCCTTGCTTTGCCAAGTCATAGGATGCCTGTACAGCTTCAGACATGGACCCTGCCTCCACCAGAAGGTCTACAACTGGGGAAAAACAATCGATGATTTTTTCATTGTCAAGCCCAAGGCAAATAATGGCTTTTACATTTTTACGAACCAATGGCATGAGTTTAGCGTAGTCGTTCCCTTTATCAACTCCGCCTACAATCCAAATTGTTGGGCGTGTCATACTGTCGAGTGCGTAGTATGTTGCATTGACATTTGTTGCTTTGGAGTCATTTATATAATCTACTTTTAGAATACGAAGCACCTTCTCCAATCGGTGCGGAGCCCCTTGAAAGGTTCTCAAACTCTCCCGTATGGTTTGTTTGCGAATGTTGACCAATTGGGCAATGGTAGCTGCTGCCATTGCATTTTTGGCATTGTGAATTCCCTCCAGCGAGGGGTTGTCAATTTGGATCATATCGGTTGTATTAAATCGTTCGTGTTTTATTGTTTTATCTGTATAGGGTATGCATTGCGATTTGGGTTTGTGTTTTTCGATTGCCAGCTTGATTTCATCATCTGTATCATCATAGATGAAATAGTCTTTATTCGTTTGGTTTTTTAGCATGCAAAACTTGGCGTCAACATATCGCTCAAAGCTGTTGTCATAGCGATCTAAATGGTCGGGGGTGAGATTGGTCATCACAGCATATCGCGGGTGGAAGGAATCGATGTCCTCCAATTGAAAACTACTGAGTTCAAGTACCCAGTAATCGGGCGAACTTGTCGTTACTGCTTTGGCAAAGCTTGATCCAATATTCCCAGCAAGCGCGACAGACTTTCCTGCCGATGCTAGCAAGTGGTGCGTAAGCATTGCCGTAGTCGTTTTTCCATTTGTCCCTGTAATTCCGATCAACTCCGCATCTGTGTGAAGTGAAGCAAATTCAATTTCTGAAAGCAATGGAGTCTTAGCAGACCTAATTTTTTCGATGATTGACACATTTGGGGGAATCCCTGGGCTTTTTACAACCAAATCGGCATTAATAATCCGTTCGGAAGAGTGTTTCCCTTGCTCCCATTCAATATGATGATCATCCAATTCTTTTTGGTAGGACTCACCTATTGCCCCTTTATCGCTCAAAAAGACATGATAGCCAAGATGCTGACCAAGAAGTGCAGCGCCAACTCCACTTTCCCCTCCACCCAATACAATCATATTCTTTGCCATTACTTATCTGATCTTTAGGGTTACAAGTGAAATGATTGCAAGAGCGATAGTGATAATCCAAAATCGAGTGACGATTTTACTCTCATGATATCCTTGCTTTTGGAAGTGATGATGAACAGGTGCCATCAAGAAAATTCGTTTTCCAACGCCTGTTTTCTTTTTGGTGTACTTGAAATACCCTACTTGAAGGATGACTGACAAGCTTTCAATAAAAAAGACCCCACACAGAACAGGAATGAGTAATTCTTTTCGAACCGAAAGAGCGAGAACAGCAATTATCCCTCCGATAGTTAAGCTTCCTGTATCACCCATAAATACCTGCGCTGGATAGGTGTTGTACCATAAAAATCCGACCAGGCCTCCTGCAAATGCAGCGATAAAAATCACGAGTTCACTCACATCAGGGATGTACATGACGTTGAGGTAATCTGAGAAAATAATGTTGCCCGAAACCCAAGCAAATACCCCCAAAACCAGCACGATTAGTGTTGCTGTTCCTGCGGCCAGTCCATCTATACCATCGGTGAGGTTTGCCCCATTTGAAACCGCTGTCACAATAAAAATCACAAACGGAATAAAAACCAACCAAGCATATACAGACCAAGATTCATCAATCCAAGTAATCACCTCTGCATAATCAAATTCATTATTCTTCAGTAATGGAATTGTGGTTTTTGTCGACTTTTCATTGAAAACAATCTCTTGTCCTAGCGTAGCATTTTCTCTTATGGTCACATCGGGATGGAAATAAAGCGTAATCCCGACAATAAGACCCAAACCAACTTGGCCAATGATTTTAAACCTTCCTTTAAGACCTTCTTTATTTTTTCGCTTAATCTTGATATAATCATCAATAAATCCGATGCTTCCCATCCAAATCGTTGTGATAATCAGAAGAAGGATATAGATGTTATCGAGTTTGGCAAACAACAATACGGGCACTAGGGTAGCCAGAATGATTATTAGACCTCCCATAGTCGGCGTACCAGCTTTTTCTTTTTGACCTTCTAAGCCCAGATCTCGGATACTCTCTCCCATTTGATTACGGTGGAGGAGCCGTATAATTTGTTTCCCAAAAATCAAAGAAACAAGTAGCGAAAAAATGATTGCTATGGAAGCTCGAAAACTGATGAACTGGAATAAACTAGCTCCAGGAAGCTGGAATTCTTGTTCTAAATATTCAAACAGATAGTATAACATTAGTTCTTGTTTTGTAAATATTGTTTTAACTCCTTAGCATCGTCAAACTCCAAACGCTCCCCTTTGATGTCTTGATAGGTTTCATGACCTTTGCCTGCCACCAATATGATATCTCCATTGTGGGCAAGCTGACAAGCCGTTTTTATCGCTTGTAATCGGTTTGAGATACTGATGTATTTATTAAAATGTTCTGCCGGTACTCCCGATTCGATCTGCTCAATAATTTTTTCAGGGTCTTCATTACGCGGATTGTCAGAAGTAATAATCACCTTGTCGCTTAATGTTGAAGCTATCCGCCCCATGAGTGGACGCTTTGCCATATCCCGATCTCCACCACAACCAAAGACAGTAATCAGCATCTCATTTCCAGTCCTGATTTTGTTGATCGTCTCCAATACGTGGTTTAATGCGTCTGGGGTATGCGCATAGTCAACAATTGCTCGTACTGGATGCCCTCCACTGACAACATTAAACCGTCCTGATACGGGCTCTACCGCACTCAAAGCACTTAGGCTCTTGTCTGCGTTTTCTCCCAGTAACTTCGTGCATGCATACACCGCCAACAAATTCGAAGCGTTGAAGTCTCCGACCAATGCCACCCATGTTTCTTTGCCGTCTATCCGAAGTTGCATTCCCGAAAAGTCATGTTCAATAATTTTTGCTTTAAATTCAGCTGTGTTCTTTAACGCATAAGAATGCTTCTTTGCAGCGCAGTTTTGCAACATATACTCGCCATTCTTATCGTCATGATTGCTCAATGAAAAAGCAGTGGCTGGCAGTTTGTCAAAAAACTTCTTTTTAGTATCTCTGTAACTTTCAAAAGTCTTGTGGTAATCGAGGTGATCATGCGTAAGGTTGGTGAAGATCCCACCTGTAAAATGAAGCCCATCTATACGGTGCTGGTCGATCCCATGGGAAGAAACTTCCATAAAGCAGTGCGACACACCCGCTTCGACCATTTTTGCCAAAAAGGAATTAATCTCCATTGGGTCGGGTGTTGTGTGTGTCGCTGGGTAGTGATGCTCGTTAATGGTGTTGGCAATGGTGGATAACTTCCCAACTGAAAACCCTAAGTGCTGGAATACTTCAAACAACAATTGAACAGTCGATGTTTTACCGTTGGTTCCTGTCACACCAATAAGACTGAGATTGGCAGAAGGTCGATTGTGAAAATTAGAAGCGACCACAGCATAGGCACTTCTGGATTGTAAGGTTTGCACATAGGTAATTCCTTCAACTTGGTTTTTGGGTAACTCTTCACAAAGGATTGCGACAGCTCCCCTCTTTACAGCGTCGCCAATGTGGCTGTGCCCGTCGTGAAACTCACCACGAATGGCGACAAACAATGCATTGGGATCTACCTGACGAGAGTCTGCCGTCACGTGGTCAATCAAAACAGATGTAGTCCCAAAAACAGACTCTATGGATACGCCAAAAAGTAATTCTTTGAGTTGCATCAGGACTTCTTTTGTGTTTTAGTGAGTTTGACATCGACTTTGACGACGCTTTGGTTGGTCTCGTTCTTATTACCCGTGATTTCCAAATAGCGATCTCGGCTGAGTTTGGTTTCTCTTGGAATTGAGCTGTATAGCTTGTGCGCAATTGTTTGGAAAACTGGAGCAGCAACTTGGTTTCCGAAATAACCTTTTTCTTTATCAGGGCGGTGAATAACGACTATGCATGAATATT
>Ga0208127_1001014_pt1 | contig 14272 bp, 11 predicted proteins | sample ETNtaG_6_FD_185751 | JGI IMG/M metagenome (GOLD analysis project Ga0208127, IMG submission 185751) | Marine microbial and viral communities from oxygen minimum zone, Eastern Pacific Ocean - ETNP201306SV45 (SPAdes) (version 2) | ecosystem: Environmental > Aquatic > Marine > Oceanic ...
CGGATTCATTGGTGCAAAAAGCTAAGAATTGGGAACCTATGGAGGGCTTAGAATTAGCCACTAAAGTGACTAGAAAGGAAGCACAGACCTATCAACCCGAGGGGAAATCACGCTACAAAATAGCCGCCTTTGATTATGGGATCAAACGAAACATCATCCAAAGTTTTTTATCGCGTGGGTGTACCTTACGAGTTTTTCCAGCTAAGTGCTCGTTAGATGAGGTTATGGCTTGGAATGCGGATGGATTCTTTTTCTCGAATGGACCGGGTGATCCCAATCCTACCGGAGATTATGCCTTAGAGGTAGTAGAGTTTGCTAAAAGATCAGGCAAACCATTGTTTGGGATTTGTTTGGGGCATCAATTAATGGCATTAAGTGAGGGTATTGAGGTAGAGAAAATGTTTGTAGGACATCGAGGTGCCAACCAACCCGTGAAAAATGTAACGACTGGACTGGTTGAAATTTCAACACAGAATCATGGTTTTGCTGTCAAAGAAAGTAGTGTTTCTGATCATGTTGCTGACATAACTCATATTAACTTGAATGATAAATCGGTGGAAGGTTTGGCCTTTAAGCGCTTTCCAGGTTTTTCGGTACAGTACCATCCAGAGGCCTCACCAGGCCCTCATGATTCGGCCTATTTGTTTGATCAGTTTGTGGAACTAATGGATAAACATAGGTCCTTAGATTGAATCATATTCGGTATACCACCTGCTAAAATAAATGAATTTAACCCACCTAAACACTCTTACTACTCACTATGCCACGACGTAACGATATTAAAAAGATTCTCATAATAGGCTCTGGGCCCATAGTTATAGGGCAAGCATGTGAATTTGACTATTCAGGTTCTCAGTCTTGCCGCTCTCTGAAGGAGGAAGGGTATGAAATAGTCCTTATTAATTCGAATCCAGCCACGATTATGACCGATCCAATTATGGCGGATGCGATTTATATGCTTCCCATGACAACGGATTCTATTAAGGAGATTGTCGCAAAGGAAAAGCCTGATGCGGTGCTTCCAACCATGGGTGGCCAAACAGGATTAAATTTGGCTAGAGATTTGGAAAAAGAAGGCTTTTGGAAGGAGCAGGGAATTCAGATTATTGGTGTAGATATCGATGCGGTGGAATTAACCGAAGATAGGCAGTTGTTTCGGGACCGCATGGAAGAGATTGGCATAGAGCAGTGCCGCAGTCGACAAGCACACTCTTTGCTAGATGCCAAGGAAATTAAAGAAGAATTAGGGGGATTGCCCATCGTTATCCGCCCTTCTTTTACCATGGGAGGCGCAGGTGGTGGTATAGTTTGGACGGAGGAAGAGTTTGATCAAAAGGTGCTTCATGGACTGGAAATGAGCCCGGTTCACTCTGTTTTGATTGAGGAAAGTATTTTTGGGTGGAAAGAATATGAATTAGAACTTCTTCGGGATGCAAATGACAACGTAGTTATTATATGTTCGATCGAAAATATGGATCCAATGGGGGTTCATACAGGCGATTCTGTGACAGTGGCGCCTACGCAGACCCTTACGGACAAGCAATTACAGATACTGAGAAACGCAGCCATTAAAATGATGCGTTCTATTGGTACTTTTGCTGGGGGTTGTAATGTGCAGTTTGCAATGGAGCCAGGATCGGACCGATTTGTTGCGATTGAAATAAACCCGAGGGTGAGTCGCTCTTCTGCCCTCGCCTCCAAAGCAACGGGATATCCAATAGCAAAGGTGGCGACAAAGTTAGCCGTTGGGTATACCTTGGATGAGCTGGATAATCAAATCACGGGGAATACTTCCGCCTGTTTTGAACCTTCTATCGATTACGTGGTCTGCAAAGTTCCTCGGTTCAATTTTGATAAATTCCCTGGGGCTGATGAAGAGCTCTCCACTCAAATGAAGGCAGTTGGAGAGGTAATGAGTATAGGTCGTAATTTCCCTGAGGCATTGAACAAAGCTTGGCAGAGTATGGAAGTGGGTAGGGACGGATTAGGAGCGGATGGGTACGACGAAATTAATCGAAAAACGGTCCGAGAGCGTTTAGTTAAACCCTATTGGGATCGTAGTCTACAAATTCGTAATGCTTTTAAACTAGGTAGCTCAGTGGATGAGATTGCTGATATCACCAAAGTAGATCCCTGGTTTCTCCAGCAGATTGAATATATGGTTTCTCTGGAGAATAGAACGGAAGGACAGCGTTTGAAAGAAATATCAAAGGATGATTTATATGAACTAAAGCAAGCTGGTTTTTCGGATGCACAGATTGCTTGGCTACTTAGTAAATCAGGAGAAAAAGTATCAGATGACCAGGTTCGTGCTTATCGTCTTAAACTTGGTCTAAAAGCTGTGTTTAAAGTGGTTGACACCTGTGCCGCAGAGTTTCCTGCCCAGACACCCTATTATTATTCATCCTACGAAGGAGAAAATGAAAGCATGGTTACTGACCGAAAGAAGGTAATCATATTGGGTAGTGGACCCAATCGAATTGGGCAGGGTATTGAATTTGATTATTCTTGCGTGCACGCTGTTTTAGCTACCAAAGAAATGGGTTATGAAGCCATCATGATCAATTGTAACCCAGAGACCGTTTCTACAGATTTTGATTTTGCCGATAAACTCTATTTTGAACCGGTTTATTGGGAGAGAGTGCTCGATATCATTGAGCATGAACAACCCGAAGGTGTCATTATCCAAGTTGGGGGGCAAACGGCGCTAAAGCTAGGTAAACGACTTGTAAAAGCAGGTATCCATATTTTTGGCACAGCCTTTGATCGGATCGATTTTGCGGAAGACAGAGGTGCTTTTTCTGATTTACTTATACGTTTGGATATTCCATTTCCTGAATACGGTACGGCTACCGATGTTCAAGGGGCTTTAAGTATTGCCGATCGTATTGGTTATCCGGTGTTAATTCGACCAAGTTATGTATTAGGTGGTCAGGGCATGCGGATTGCCGTGAAGCAAGAAGAACTAGAACGGTATGTAGCCAACATTCTAAAGACTCATCCCGAAAATGCATTCCTGATAGATAAGTACCTTGAACATGCCATTGAGGTGGATGTGGATTCTGTGTATGATGGTGGGCAACTGCATATTGCAGGGATGATGCAGCATATAGAACCAGCGGGCGTTCATTCTGGGGACTCAACGGCCGTTCTTCCTCCCTATTCCTTGTCCGATGAGGTCCAGATCACCATCCAAAAATATCAGGAATGTATTGCGGAAGCCATGAATATCGAAGGTTTTTTAAATGTACAATACGCGGTAAAAGACGATAAGGTATATATACTAGAAGCGAACCCCCGAACTACTCGGACGATTCCTTTCCTTGCCAAAGCTACGCAGCGACCAGAGGCAGCGATTGGGGTGAAAGTGATGCTGGGCGCAAAACTTAATGAGTTTGACTTGGAGTCAAAATTAAGCTGCTGGGCGATTAAAGAACCAGTATTTCCTTTTGATAAATTTCCAGGGGTTAAAAAAGAGTTGGGTCCTGAAATGAAATCGACCGGGGAAAGCATTTATTTTGCTCAAGATTTTAAAGACGAACACTTTAGGAAGCCCTTTGAATTCAAGAATCTTTATTTGTCTAAATAGCGGGTAATTTGGGCATTTAAGGGTCTGTTTTAGTACCATTCAGTATGAACATTGATCCTGAAATACTATCTCAGATAAAAGGCTTAGAGCTAAAGGCACAAAAAATCGTCGAGGGTTTTATTGCTGGTCTGCACAAAAGCCCCTATCACGGCTTCAGTGTTGAGTTCGCCGAACACAGACCCTATAATACAGGCGATGATTTTAAGCATATTGATTGGAAGGCATATGGAAAGAAGGAGCGTTTCTATGTCAAGCAGTATGAAGAAGAAACGAACCTACGATGTTTCTTAGTAATGGACACCAGCTCCTCCATGCATTTCCAGCACAAGGCTCAATGGACTAAACTTCAATATACCGCACATTTAGCTGCAGCTATGGGCTATCTAATGCAGGGTCAAAGAGATGCGGTAGGCTTTGCTTCTTTTGACGAAAGACTGCGCAGCATCCTTCCTGCTAAGAGTACAAAGCGACATTTGAGGCGGATCTTTTTAGAGATGGAGCCATATTTGACAATCAGCAAAGGTGCTCGGACCGCATCTGCGGCTGCTTTGCATGAGTTAGCGGAACGCGTTCATCAACGAAGTTTAGTGGTAATTTTTACGGATCTATTTGAAAATCTCGAAGAGCATGAGGCGTTGATTTCTGCATTAAAACATGTACGCCATCGCAAACATGAAGTTATATTATTTAATGTAACCGAACATTCTACGGAATTAGACTTAAATCTCGAATATGAGCGTTATTTATTAGAGGACCTAGAGAGTGGTGAGCAACTCGAAATTTCACCGACCCAAGTAAGACAAGATTATCGGGCGAAAGTGGAAAAATATATGCAAAGATTTAAGGAGGCCTGTAATGAGTTTCAAATAGATTTTGAGTCTGTTTCTACCGAGCAGCCATTCAGTGATGCCCTTATTCACTATTTAAAAAAGAGAAGTCGATTGGGCTAGTATAGCTGGGTTTAGATTAAAGTGGTTCGGGAAAGATTGTTGATTTCATCTAGTTAATCAGACGACTTTAGAGCGCTTTAAAATACGATTTAACAATCCTGGAGCGGCTCTTTTGAGTAACAGAGCGAGTCGCTCTTTGGGTCCAGAGACTACAATTTCCTCTTTTCGAGCCTTAATTTTTGGCCAAATTCGGCGTAGCATTTCGTCGGCATCCATTGCATGAGTATGTAAATCGCCCATTTTACCGAAGGCTTTTCCATCACCGGTGAGTGAATTTTGTGTTATAGCTGTTTTTATAGGGCCGGGACAAACGAGTGTAATGTCCACATTATGTTCATACATTTCTTGGCGTATAGAATCGAAGGCCCCCTGTATGGCATGCTTACTTGCTGCATAACCGGAACGGTATTTGGTACCAAATTTCCCAGCGACTGAGCTAGTCACAATAATATGTCCGGAACCTTGCGTAACCATATTTGGCAGAATAAAACGGCTTAGGGATAGAGCGCCAAATACATTAACCTCAAGGAGTCGACGAATGGTTTGCATGTCGGTTTCAAGAAATAATGAGCGCTGACTAATACCACCATTATTTACCAGCACATTCATCTTGGTCTTCCATGCCCAGGCCTGTTCTGTTTTTTCTTGCAAGGCTACATCTCCTGCAGAAAGGTCTAATGGCAGAACCAATATATCACCATTAGAAAAGCTTGATAACTCAGATTTAAGTTTTTCTAATTCATCTAATCGTCTAGAAGATAGAATGAGGTGGGCCCCATCCTTTGCATATTGTTTTGCAAAAGCTTTACCTATACCAGAGGAGGCTCCTGTTATCCAAACAACAGGTAGATTAGATGTGGCATGCATGGTCATAGTATTAGGTGTAATTTACAAAAGTTATCTTTATAATTTAGCTAATTATAGAGAGTAACTATAGTGCTAAATAAAGATGTATACACATCTAAGCATGTCTTTATCACATTCCTGAATCTTCAATAAATATTCATAAGCATGGAGATAAAACATACCTTATTACTACTGGAAGATGAATTAGATTCGGGTGAAATGTTAGCTAACTATCTTGAGCTAAATCAATTCAAAACCCACTGGGCTAAGGATGGAAAGGAGGCTTTAGCTACTATAGAATCTCATGCCGATGAAATCGAATTAGCCATTTTAGACATCATGGTTCCTTTTATGGATGGTAAAGAAATCTGTGCGCACATCAGAAAGCATCCCGTGCTATCTGACATTCCGATTCTTTTTTTAACGGCTAGAGATGAAGAGAAAGACGAAATTGAAGGTTTGGAGTTAGGAGCGGACGATTATATTAAAAAGCCAGCTGGCTTACATTTGATTAAAGCGCATGTCGAGAGTCAGCTCCGTAGAATGCAACCAGAAAAAAAGCAATGGCTAAGGTATGATCATGTTTACTTGGACACCGATTCTAAACAAATGTTCATTAGTGACCATCTAGTCGATTTAACGCATACAGAATACATTATAGCTGAATTATTTTTTACTCATCCCAAAGTAGTATATAGCAGGCATGAAATTTTGAAACATATATCGGATGAAGAGAAATTTATATTTGACCGAACGGTTGACGTGCACATAAAAAATCTTCGATTAAAAATGAAAGATGAGGGAAAACTGATAAAAACCTATAGAGGTGTTGGCTATGGTTTTAATAGAGAGTTTTTACATTCATGAATATACAATCCAAGCTTTCAGTTACCTATGTATTATTACTACTGATCGGTATCATTACCATTAGTGCCTATGCCATCCTGAGTATTCGTTTTTTCTTATTTGCTGAAGGGCTAGATGAATTTAAAAACGATATGCGTATTGTTCGGCAAGCCGTAGAATCCTCGGATGAGAATACCGATTTTTTCCCATTTATTACAGAAACAACCGCTTTATTCGATTATGATTTAGCCCTGTTCGATTCAACTGGAATTCCCATCTATAACACCCAACCTGAGCAGGTGTTTGTAGATTCAAGAGAGTTCTTGAGTGATCTTGTGGTAGATTCAGTTCGTGCGAATAATGAGGATATCTATATCATGAATGATCCAAGCTATTCTAGACTGGTTGCTTTTGCAAAGGTAGATGACGGTTTTCCAAGCGTTAGTTACTTACGAATTAGTAAGGATAAAGAGGAGTATTATGAAGCAGTAGATAGTATACGTCATATTATCTACGCAGGCATGCTCTTTTCCATAGCCGCAGTAATGGTGGTGAGTTTTATTTTTTCTAAATATATGGCAGCACCCATTAAACAGCTAAATGATGCGGCGCTGACTATCGCTGATGGGCAAACCCATAAAACCCTTGAAATGGATAGGAATGACGAATTTGGCACTCTTGCTAGCTCACTCAATAAAATGGCAGAACGGTTTAAAAGAGATAATCGACAACTCCAATCGCTGAACGAAAAACAAAATCAATTTTTTGCCGACATAGCTCATGAGGTTAGGAATCCGTTGCATACAATATCTGGTGCCATAGAAATGCTTCAGTTGGAGAATATTTCAACGGAGAAAAAATCGCAATACATGGTAACTATGCAGAATCAAGTAGAACGGGTGGTTCGTTTATTCAACGATATTAAAATGTTACAACGCTATGATATGGATGAACATTTTATTGAAAAAAAGGCAGTCGAGGTAGCTTCTTTTCTAAAACATGTAATTACCACGTATGAAGCATTAGCACAGGAAAAAAATATTGAATTGTCACTAATTGTTGAGCGTGATGCTTTAGTATTTATCGATCGGGATAAGTTATACCAAGTGATGGATAATCTCATCATGAATGCTTTGAAGTATACTAATGAAGGTAGTATAAAAGTGCTATGTAAGCAGATAGAAAATCGAATTCAGATTTCGGTTGAGGATACGGGTATTGGCATTGCTTCCGAACATTTAGATCGTCTTTTTGACCGTTTTTACCGCACAGATAAAGCTCGTTCAAGAGATAAAGGGGGTACAGGCTTAGGCTTAGCTGTTGTACGAGGTATCTTAGCGGCACATGAGACTAATATACTAGTAACTAGTGAGGTAGGGGTCGGTAGTAGATTTTATTTTGAACTGCCCGTAATCACCTAATCTTATCCCTTTGATCTTATCTCTTTGTTAGTCAAGTAGAATAATGTTTTGGGGTATATTTAAAAAAGCCCTCCTATAAAAAAGGGCTTAACTATAGTTAATTAATTTTTAATCAATCCGAAGTCATTTTGTAAATTATATCTAATCGCCTTACTTGGAGTCGATTTAGATTTAGCTACTTTCCATTTTACTCAAAAAAGCGAGAGCCATCTTCTTGTATGGCATATTCGATGGTATAATGGCGATCAGCAGGACGAATAAAATTGATAAAATTCTGTGAATTAACGTCTGGATTTCCTTTGTAATAGCTAATAATTCTAAATTTCGCATATAACTCATCCGGTGTTTTTACCGTCAAAGTATAATTTTCTTTAGGTAAAATTGCATGTGGAGGGGTATTGTTCATGGTATAGGTGTACCAAGCAGCATCAATGCTTCCATAGCCTTCTAAAGGCGCTTCATCAACTAAATTATATGCGGTGTTCAGCGGTTGAATACCACCATTTTGTCCGGTATTTGCAATAATATTGGTTGCGTTAAAGCCAATATCCCATTGTGACGAAAGACTATCCTCCACAATAGTTCCAGTATCTAGATCTAAAAGGGTGTAAGAGTCAACATGATAAAGTTGATTGCTTTCTGATTCTTGTAGGATATAATTAAAACTAAAATACCCGTTTGCAGGTCGAGTCATGAAATTGGCAAATTCAGCTGAGCTCACATCTGGATTACCTTCGTAATAGCTAAGTATTTCCATCTTAGCATAGTTTCCCTTTGGAGTTTTAATGATGACGGTTGCATTACTATTGGGTAGGACGGCATGTTTCGGTAGATTTGGCGCTTCCCCGGTATAAATATACCACGTCGCATTACTGTCTTCATAACCGGTTTCAGGGGCATTATCAACCTCTGAGTAGACTGTCTGAATGACCTGTATCCCACCCCCATGTGCCGTATTGGCTAGCAGTGTAGTACCACCAAATGCAATATCCCATACGTCTGAGCTAGAATCTGCAACGGTAACACCCTGATCCAAGTCATAAAAAGTATATTTACCTTCTTGACCTGGATAGTCATTGATATCTGTAACGGGCTCTCTATTTTCAATAATGGTATTATAATTCGCCGGGATATCTTCAATGACTGAATTCGTTACTGGAGCCGGTCCGTTGTTTCGATTGCCTACACAGGCTGACAACAAAAGTAAACCGGTAAGAACGCTTAATATTAGGTTTTTCATGATGAATAGTATTTTATGTTTATTTGTGAGTTTTAAAAAAGTTTTGTTCTAACTGAAGGAGACTTCTTAAGTTGCTTAGGTTAAAAATCAAAAGAAAACTGGGCATACAACACGCGACCAGGGTTAGATGGGAGACGCTGAGGATCGATCACGTTCGTCAGATTATTTATGCCTACTTGAATGCGATATTGCTCTTTAAATGTTTTAGCAAACGAACTGTTGATTAGCGTATAGCCCTCTACCAATTCTGAATCCTCTATTCGATTATTCCCGTTTAAGTCTACAAAGCCATATGGACTGCGGTATTGAAGCCGAACATTCGCATCTAACCCAAGTTGCTTAGAGACATAAAACAATTTGATGTTTCCTGTGTAACGGGATCGATTGAACATGGTGACATAGCTAGTTTTTTCTTTTTTTACCACCACTCCGTCAACCACATCATCAAATCCCTCAGTAATCCGTTGCCGAGTGTCCAAAAATTGTCCGCCCACAGACCAGTCTAGATTATTGAATAAAAATGAGCTAGTCCGAAGCTCAAGGTCGATGCCTTGACTATACATTCTTCTGATATTTACATAAGAAAAAACGGACTGATTGTTTACTTTCTGAGCAATACGCTGGGTTTCAATGAGGTCGCGGACTTGATTGCGGAATGCATTAAATCGAAGGCTTGTATTTTTCGTGGCAAACCAGTCCCCACCGATATTTAAGGCGTAGGCGCGTTCTGCCTTGATTTTACCTAGACTAGCTGGGTCAACGAATACTTCAGCGAGTTGTCCACTATCCTCTAATTGCTGTAGACCTGCTTTTAAAGTTGAAGTACCATACACACTGTAACCAGAAATAGGATTACTAAAGTTCAAGAAGAGTTGCCGAAAATCAGGTGCTTTGTACCCTCCGCCAAATGAGGTTTTTAGACTAAAGTTTTGTGTTAATTTCCATCGGGTAGACAGTTTGGGGCTTAGCTGAGATGCATACTCACTATGATTGTCGTAGCGAAACCCAACCGTTAGAGAATAATCATCACTGGCACGCCAATCGTGTTGTCCATAAAAGTAGGTGCTTGCAAAGCCAGGCACTTCCGCATAAATTTCAGCATCTAGTGACTCAGTATTACTACCTGCACCTAAAATAGTTGTGTGTGCGTTATCCCAGAAGGTAGAGGCTTTGAATTCCATTTTATTAAGACGTTGTGCAAAAGCATCTGAAAAATAACGAGTATTTGAATCGGTTAAATTTAGAACGGATTCACTCTCAAAATAACCTACATAGGCACTCGCTTCGATTAGGTGTACCGATCCAACGGCATATTGTATGGTAGGTGATATGTAATAGTCTTGTTGAAACTCAGTTCCATAGGCGTCAAATCTTCTTCTTCGATCTAACACTTTATCCTGGAAGGATTGATCTTCCCTGTAGTATCTGCTAGAAATATCAAGGGACAAACCAGGTAGAAATTGGTATTTAATCCCACCTTGGAGGGTGTAATTATTGTATTTGGGAATGGTGGGGGCAACGGTTTCTGGGTTTAAGTCATATCCATTGGAACCGTTTAAATTCCCAAAAAAACGAGCCTGAAGATTACCTTCCTTAAGATTGAATTGACCAGAAATATCTTTGGTATTATGAGTGCCATAGCGAGTATTTACACCCCATTCAAAGGGTTGTGATCCTTTGTCTGTAATAATGTTTATGACTCCTGCTAAGGCATCACTACCCCATAATGCAGAGGACGGACCTTTCACAACCTCTACCTGTTCAATATTACCAACAGCAAGTCGGGTTAGATCTAGCGTCCCTGCAGTACGACCAATCACGGGTTTATTATCTATAAGGATGAGGGTGTATTCTGGGTCAAACCCCTGCATTTGTAACCCAGTGCCATGGTTTTCAACCAAGTACAATCCCAATTGTTCTGACAATATATCACTCAACCGTGTGTTGCCAGATTGTTGAATCTCCTGTTTTGGTACTACCAATACAGGTACACTCACCTCAGATAAAGCTTCTTGAGTTCTAGATGCGGTTATAACTACCGTTTCATTTTCATAAGATGTTCGCTCAAGACGCACCTCGATAAAAACCTTGTCATTCGGAATAAACTCTAAGGTTTTTTGGTACTTGATAAAACCAATATGACTTATCCGAAGCTTATATTCACCGGGTGATATTCCATTGATAAGATACAAACCGGAAGAATCTGTGTAGGTACCAGCATACTCATCTATGCGGATATTTGCGCCTATTACTGCAAGCCCATTTTCATCTAATACCCTACCCATTAGTTGAGCCGTTGTATCTACTTTGGCATTTTGAGCGACCTTAGGAGTGCTGTGAGCTTGAGTAAGTGAGGTTGTAGATACTGATACAATAAACAGTAATGTCAATATCGCAGGTAGGAGGCCCTGAATGTATTGGCAAAATGATAGAGAAAGTTTAAAACTTCTCTTAGTAAGAACGGGGGGGGTTGTCATCCCTTGATGAATAGTCGTTTTTAGCTTAACTATTTTCTATTAATCACCAAGAAAAGGATGAATTATGAAGATATTGTGAAGATGATAGGATGATTTATGAAGATTTAGTCTTTATTTGGTGTGCGAACAAGTTGTATTGTTGCTCCCGTATATCCGATTAACAGAGATATTCCTCCAAGTGGGGTCAGGTAGACAATCCAAGGATTTGGTGCTAAGCATAACACATATAGACTTCCAGAGAAGAGCAGTATCCCACCAATGATGAATTTCATAGCTAGTCCTAGTGAAACACTATAGCTCCGTTCCAGTAGACTTAAACCCATTAATCCAAGGGCATTCCAGAATTGATACTGTACTGCTGTTTCCCAAGTTTCAAGTAAGCTAATTGAAAGTTTACTTTCTAAGAAATGAGAACCCATGGCTCCCAATGCAACGGCGAAGCTTAGAAACACAAGGGACACTGCACTAAAGCGAGATATTGGATAGGTCATAGGAATATTTGTTTGGTTAGTACCTACAATTTTTATTTAATAAATGAAGAATTTATGAATTGAGGACATTAATTTATTGTTATAATGGCAAGTCATCAAAAACAGATTTTTGTTAATCAAACTATCCATCATTTAAGCTAAACCAATGAACAATCAACAGATTTTATTTATAGGGTCATTTATTACAGTACTAGTAGCGGCTATTTTGTTTTGGCCGTCAAGCGATGCCGAAGAGCCTCAGACCACCGCTACGACAAGCATGGAATCTTCTCAACCTATGATGCAAGCCCCTGAAGGTGCTATTTCAGTTACCATGTACAAGAATGAAGGTTGTATGTGCTGTACACGTTGGGCCGAGCATATGAACAAGGAAGGCTTTTATGTTACGGAGGAGATAACTCGGCAATTAGGAGCAATTAAATCCGAGCAGGGTATCACCAATGAACTAGCCTCGTGCCATACTGCTATGATCGATGGATATGTTGTAGAGGGACATGTTCCTCCTGCCGATGTTCAACGGTTATTGGAAGAACGTCCGGATGCTATTGGACTCTCAGTTCCTGGCATGCCAGAGGGGTCTCCAGGTATGGAAGGCCCTAATCCAAATCCCTATGATGTACTCTTAATTAATTCGGACGGAAGCACTTCCGTATTTAGTTCATACAGGTAAATTTTTGGGAACCATTTTCGAGTTGTGTGATGTTATAAAGACATATTGTAGATTCATACTCCGAATAACTCAAACCGACTTAAACCCCCGATCCTGATAGGTCTGGGGGTTTTTTTTGTCGTGTATTTATCTAATTACTCAGGATTTCCAACCTGAATATTACGTTCAATAATCATTCCAGAATTGAAATATAGTGACAGGCTAAGACTGTCTCCTTCGTTCATATCATTAGTTGGTTGTATAATCATGATATGATATCCACCTGGTTGGAAGAGGATTTGCTCGGATGGCTGAATAGCAACAAATGGCTGCTCTTCCATCACCATAATTTCATCCTTTTCATAACTCAAATGTATCTGAACATCTTCAGATGCACTTGAACTAACCCGAACAAGACTATCTGGCGTAGATCCATTATTTTGCAATTTGAAATATGCAGCACTCATCATACCTGCCTTTGTTGGTCGAGCCCAAGCGCTGTCTAGGGTAATATTCCAATCGGTACCTGCCATGGATGAATCGGCCAAGCTATCTTGCCTCTCAAGGACTGATCTTGGTGAATCTATTTTATTGTTACATCCAAGTATTAGTCCTAAACTAGTGGTTACAACTAACAAAAATAAAGAGTGTAGTTTCATACGGGCAGAAGCTGAGCTTTTAGGGAATATTAGGTTACTCATACAGTGATTATTTATTGAATGAGCGATTGTAGATCTTGAACAATTAGAGATGGAATCGATGGCATGCTGCCTCCGTATTCAATAATTATTTCACCTTTTGGATTCATCACCATAATTTTATCAGAGTGATTAAGGAAGTAGATTTCCTTCCCACTTTCGGTGGTTGTACGCATCGATTCTTGGGTCCGGACGCGAACACTATCCATAAATGTTTGGATTATTGTTGGTTCACCAGTAAGGAAGTTGACATTGTCATCTACTTTAAATATTTCCTTATAACGGTGCAGGACTTCTGGAGTATCTCGCTTTGGATCAAAACTCACTCCTAAAAACTGCACATTGGCAGGGTAACCTAAGTCCTTTTGAATTTTAATAAGATTCTGGGTGATTAAAGGACAAATATCGGGGCAATTTGTGTATACAAATCCCATGACTACATATTGCCCACGAAAGTCTATCGGAAAGTTCACGTTCACACTGTCTTGGTTTACCAATTCAAACGATGCGTCGTTCATGTCGTCAATGATCTTATAGTCGTTCATGCAAGCACTTTGAATAAAAATAAGTGACAGCAATAGAGACCATTGCATAACGGATGATTTGTTGAGGGTCTTTATAGATGTATTCATGTTGATAGGGATATCTCTATGGTGTTGATATAGCAGATGTAAAGTATGCTCTAATGGCAGTCCGAATGTTCATCCGAACAGGGCAAGCATTCAAATTCTACGGTAGAATGATGAATGTTATATGAAGCTTGTAAAAAATTCTTGATGGCTTTTTTTTATCCGCTCAATGTGTTCCTTATATGTATGTTCATGCCATTATTCATTGCTTTGAAATTAGGCCTATACAATGCTTATGCTCGTAGCATTTGACCTTCATTCGGGTGCTTTGGCTATTCCTGGGTAGTTTCCAACTCCTCTAACAATAACTTCATTAGAGATTCTGCCGCGGAACGTCCTAAGTGTTGCATCGCTTCTTCACTAAGCTCATCCTCGACTTCGAAGGTCAGGGCATCGGTGCCGAAGGTTTTGTATACCCAATTTTTTGCTATGGGTG
>Ga0208127_1001017_pt1 | contig 14231 bp, 8 predicted proteins | sample ETNtaG_6_FD_185751 | JGI IMG/M metagenome (GOLD analysis project Ga0208127, IMG submission 185751) | Marine microbial and viral communities from oxygen minimum zone, Eastern Pacific Ocean - ETNP201306SV45 (SPAdes) (version 2) | ecosystem: Environmental > Aquatic > Marine > Oceanic ...
CATTGATATCATTTGCTTTGATAATAATATTATGTATTCCTGGTTCTAGTTTATAACTTGGCCATGATCTTTTATCAATAAATGTTAAACTTGGTGTGGTATTATATAAATTATAAAATCTCTCATGTGTAGTTCTTTTAAGATTATAATTTCTCTCTTTTAAAACTAAAGGGCCATCAGAAAAATTATGTTCATTATATTCAACTTTATATTTTATTTCTCCATCAATATAAAGCTCTATATTATATAGACCATAGTTAAATGGTTGCTTGTTTACTTTATCTTCTATATTAAGAGATATTCCAAACTCACCTAAAACAGAAACTGTATCTTTAACAATGTACTCTGTTTCACTATTTTTGATAATATCATATTGTTTAATATCTGAGAATCCATCAATCTTTGTTGTTTTTGATTTTGGAATGAATGCTATTTTTTGTGGAATTGGCGCAATATCATCTTCAAGGTTGTAGAATTTATTTAATGGATTTAAACTAATATTATTTTTATCTCGAATTTCAAAATGTAAATGTGGACCAGAAATAGTACCCGAATCTCCTGTGTAACCTATAATTTCACCTCTTTTAACATTCAATTCTTGTTTTTCAAAATAATGGGTAAAAACTTGTTTGTTATAATCTTTTTTTAAGATAGAGACAATATTATCAATTTCAGGAGAAAATTTATCAAGATGGGCATATACAGCTAAATTACCATCATTGAGTCTTAGATATAAAGTCTTTCCATAACCTTTATAATCAAGTTTGATTTTTTCAACATAACCATCTTCTATTGCATAAGTTTCAAAACCTATTTTACCATAAGTTCTTATATCAATTCCTGCGTGATATCTACGAGGTCTTTCTTCTGCAAAAAAGGCGGTTATTGTATTACTTGCATTTGTGGGCCACAAATAATTTTGACCAATAAGACAAAGATTTATGAATACTAAAAAGAGTAAATAAGACATAGATTTCATATTTATAATCTAGTTAAAAAATAAGGAAATTTGTAAATTATTATAATATTATGAGTTATTCTTTAAAAATAAAAAATTTTTTTAAAAAAAAATCAAATAGTAATAAAATAGTAAAATCTAATATTTCAATTTCTAAAGTTTCTTCAGCACCAAAAAGTATACTTGTTGTTTTCCCATTTGAAGAGGATTTTTTTAGAGTAGCAAGTTATTCATATAGAAATTTACCTTATGATAAAAAAGAAGTTAACTTTCATTATGTGATCAATTCAGCATTTAGTGGTTCATTTAGTTTAAGAAGAGGTACTATACACCATCTATCTATTGATTCTAATTCAAAAATTGTAAATTTAGAAAGCATAATTGAAACATTAAATGAGACAAATTTTGATATTATTATTGATCTAAATATTAATTATGATTCTAAAGTAGAGAACTTTATATTAATGCAGGATTCAAATTTTAAAATTGGTTTTAAACATGAAAAATCTGATATACTTTATAATGTACAATTAGATATTTCTAAATCTCAGATAGCTGAAAATGGTTATCAGAAAATATTAGATTTGATATGAAAAATATAATTATTTATGAAGATAGTAATTTTGAAAACTTAGCTCCGTTTTCAATTAATCATGCATCCTTTGAATTGAAATGCGGTATTTTTTCTAATTTAGACAGAATAATAAAATATTATAATAATTCAAATATAATTCTAATAGTTAGAAAAGAGTTAGAGGATTTAATAAAAGAAAGATATTCAAATCACGAAGTAAACCCAAAAAAAATACCACCAGGGATATGTATTAATGGAGCCTTAATTTTTGATAAGGATAATATTGATACATCATTTAAAAAACCCATAAAATATAAAGAAAAAATAGTTGGGTTTAATTTAATCGACAAATTAGATATTGATGAATTTCAAAATTATTTACACAATATAGCTAACGGAGTTGACAAAGATGTATTATGTATTAATTATCTATGGGAATGCATTGATTTATTTCATTCCATAATCAAGCTTGACATAGATTATTATATTGATAATAATCAATTGATTAAATCTAAAGATGTTTTTTTCATCAATGAAAAAAATATTTATATTAATAATTCAGTAAATATAGAACCCGGTTGTATAATAGATGCAACAAATGGTCCCATTGTTATAAATAAAAATGTTGTTATACAATCTGGATCAATTATAAAAGGACCATCATTTATTGATGTGAACTCAACTATTAGTAATGGAGCCAAATTAAAGGGAAATGTATTAATTGGTGAAACTTGTAAGGTTGGCGGTGAAATTACAGACACTATTTTTCATGGTTACTCAAATAAGGTTCACGATGGATTCTTAGGTCATAGTTACGTTGGTGAGTGGGTAAATTTAGGAGCAAACACTAATAACAGTAACTTAAAAAATAACTATAGTACAATAAAGTTTAAGTTTCCAAATAAATCACTTAATACTAACAGAACATTTCTTGGAGTAATGATAGGTGACTTTACAAGAACTGGTATAAGTACAATGATAAATACTGGATCGTATTTTGGTTTGGGGGCAAATATATTTGGAGGAGACTTTCAAAACAAATTTATTGATTCATTTGCTTGGGGAAAAGAATCAAAAGTAGATTTCGAAAAATTCATAGATACATTGAAAATTATGAAAAAGAGAAGATCAAAAAATCTAACCAAAACTGAAGTTCAATTTCTTAAAAAATTGTATGATAAGATAAATCTATAGCTTTCTTAATTTTTTTAATAATCTACTTGTTTAATGTTGATTATTAAAATATATTCTAGCCTATTTTACAACCTATTTTCGGAGAAAATTTAATGACATTTGAGGGAATTATTTGTCCAGTATGCTCTGGACCATTGAAAGAAGAAAATTTTTTAGGAGCGATTGTTTGTCCTCACTGTAATACTAAATTAAAGCAAAAAAAGTATATAGCATTCTTGGAATTTTTAATGATGCAAGGTCTAGTTACGGATATAGATTTTTTTGATGAATCATTATATGGACATGAAATTCAAAAGTCTGAAACGGAAGAAGAATTACTTGATGAAACTATACATGATGAATATGAAGATAAAAGTGAAAAAATGGAATTTATTGATGAAAAGCATCAGCTGAAAGAATCTGATACAAATGAAGAAGAATTTAGAAAATGGAAGGGCATCGAAGAAGATTGGGAAGATTTTAATAAAAAAGATAACGATGATAAAGATTAAATGAAAGAAAACAAGAAAAAACAAATTAAAATTGAACTTAAAGAAGAAGTAGCTCAAGGCCACTACGTAAACTTACCAATAGTTGGTTTTTCACAAGCTGAGTTTATTTTAGATTTTATCAAAGTAATTCCAGGAATTTCAAAAGCTGATGTTAAATCAAGAATGATAATGTCACCAATGCATACTAAAAATCTACTTTTACTTTTAAATGCAAAACTAAAAGAATATGAGAAGAAATTTGGTAAGATTCAATCACCTAAAAAAGAAATTGAATCTCAAAATATCAAATTACCTGATGACGTATTACCGAATTAATTTTTGATATAATACAATCAATAACGAACTAATCATAATACCCATTAGTGCTCCAAAAATAACATCAATTGGATAATGAACACCAATATACACTCTAGATACACTTATTAAAAATGCTAATGTTATAAAATATTTTTTTGCATTAGTATATAAATAACCCACAATCAAAGATAAAGCCCATATATTTGCTGAGTGATTAGATGGAAAAGATTTTTGTGAGCTTTGTGTTTGTTTATAGCTACCATCTTCATTTTGTGAAACTTTAACTAACAAATTAATTTTATTAGGTTCTATAGTCATATAAGGCCTATCTCTAAGCTTATAATCCTTAATACAGCTTCCAAATTGATCAGTAATAATTATTGTTAATGGTATTAAAACAATGAGTCCCAATCTTTGCTTTTTATGTTTCAAAATACAGAAAATCCATAAAATTAGTAATGGAGCAACAAATATTATATTCTTGTGAAAATCGTGGAAAAAAATAAAAAAAGAATCAAAAAATGAATGATTTAAATAAATATTAATTAATTGAAATATAAAATTATCAATTTCTAATAATACATTTATCATTTATTAATGTATGTAATTAAAATTCGTAGCAGTCACCAAATTCAACAGGAATAGGTTGACTATTTTGATTAGAAAATGCACCAGTACCAAGATTTAAGCATGCCTGATCAGAAGATGGAGTAAATTGTAAATTTGTAAGAATTCCTGATCCTGCACCAATAAAAGTTCCTGAAAATGAAAAACCAATCACTGTGGGTCCACCAACTGATAAAGTAAAACCAGCATCTTGAGCAAGTCCTCCAGAAGCAGATGATAAGGTTGTGCCATCAACATTAAATTGAAATCCATAAATATAATCTGAGTCATTATCGTATTCTGGAACTTCAATATTTATTTCCATTGTACCATTATCTAAGTTTACAGCACCAATTGATAATTGGATTGGTGTGGTGAAATCGCAGCAACTATCGCTTGTTCCATCATCACATATTGTTGCTTCATCCCAATAATTATCAGCTAAAGGATCTGAGCACCCATAAACTATACAGCTTCCATCATCAATAAAATTACATGGGGGAATAATATTAACACCAAAAGCAATACATTCATTATCATCTTCATCACAGTACCAATTTTCAGCATTATTATTTGAACAGCCTAAGATGGTATTAATATGATTATTACTAATATTATCTTCACAAACTAATTCAGCATCAGAATCTGAATCACATTCATCCCAAGCTCCATCACCATCATTACCACAATCACAGCAACCATTGTTGTTAGAATCTAAACAATAAAGTTGAGCTTGAGGTTCATCGCATCCACAGCCTAAATCTGCATAATTTTCTTCTAAACCAGTACCTCCGCCTACACAATTATCACAATCATCAATAAATGCTCCAAATTCAAGTCCATTATTTAAATCTATTTCACCTTGTGGTGTAGATGGATCACAAACTTCATTGCAATCTAAATCTTGATTTGGTACAATTCCAGTATCCCCACCAGCACAAACACCACAATCATCACGCTCAGCACTACCACCATTTACACCATTGCAATCTTCATTACATTCTTCTTGACCAGTGTTACCACCAACACAAGTATCACACCCATCAATATAAGCTTCACCATTGCATACATTGTTACAATCAATATTATCTTGATTTATATCTGAAGAAAAACATGTATCATCTAAGTCATTAGAATTATCACACCAACCACTCTCAGGTGTATTACATTGTAATTCAGAAATATCAGGATTACCTAAACCATCATTATCTTGATCTTGATAAAATATAATTTCTTGAGCATCTCCACCACAAACATTTAGACAGTCATCATCAAAACAGTTTGATTCATTTTCAGCAAACATATCATAATTACACTTATCTTGTTGCATGCAACCTAATGGGGGAGAGGATGGATAATCCACATTAGTAACACACCTAAATCCAGTGTTATTCGATACTTGATTAAAAATACTATAACCAGTGTAGCCAATTTTAAGTTGTGTAGTATCACTATCAAAAGCACCACCAACTTTAAAATAAACTTCAGGTACTGAAGAAGTCGATGTATGTTCCCAAACATTTCCAGCCATATCATACAAACCATATGCACTTAAACTTAGATTTAAATTTAAAAGCCCATTATAATAACCAACTGTAGTTGTAGTAGTATTATTATAATTAGCATAGTTTTCATTAATTTCATTACCCCATGGGTAATTCCAATCATTATTATGTTTCGCAGCCAATTCCCACTGTTCAGTTGATGGTAAGCTCCATCCATAATGATTAGCATAAATATTTGCTCCAACCCAAGTAACTCCAGTTACAGGATGATCAAGATAGATTGATTCCGAACCATCTTCTTCGTTTGGTAAGTAAAATGTTTGTAATTCACAGTCATACCTAATTTTACCACCTTGGTTACTATAATCAGCATTAGTATCATATATATTGTAACCGTTTTTATAAACACTATAAGAACCCTGAGGTATATTTTGATTTCCAAAACTAGCCTTCACATTTACATACCACCATTCTGTAGGTTCGTATTGATCGCCAACATCTCTATCATGACATAGCTCAGGATTTCCATAGTTATTACCATTTTCATCACCCCATAATACATCAACTAGCTCAACTTCTAAATTATCATTTGAATTTAAGAAATTTATGAATTCTCTATTTGTTACAGGAAATCTCATCATACTAAACTGGTCATTAACACTCATAAAGACAGGATCAATAGTATCTGGATTGATATCAATATAGTTTAGATCAATGGAATGAATATCCGAAGACACAATATCTGAAGTACCATCTTCATTGAAATTGATAAGTTCAGCTCGAATTTCTAAAGTTTGATTTGAAGTAGATGGAGGTTGATAGTGTGCTGTTAATGAATTAGCTAAACCACTAAAAATTAGATTATTGTTAACATAAATTTGAGCTAAATCAACAGATTGCCAATTTTCAAGTTCAGAAATGATTTCTATAGTACATTCTTCGCATGTTATAGATGAATTATCTTCTGGATATAAAATATTAATTACTGACACTAAAGATTCTTCTTTGGCTTCATCTTTTTCACAAGAAAAGAAAACCATTGATAAAAGAATAATATATATGATTTTATATTTCATCTAGAATCCAGTTGAAAATCTCATTACAATTTGTCTGCCCATTTTAGCACCACCAACAATTTCTCTATGAACATCATTAAATATATTTAGACAAGAGATGGATGCTGAAAGGTGGTTGTTAAATTCGTATTTATAATGAACATCAAATAGGTCATAAGGGCCAATTTCTCCTGACCAAATTCCATCTTGCCAAGCAAATTGATCAACATGTCTGTAACCAATAGAAAGCATTCCATAATCATCATTTTTATAATTGAAATTAATATTCCATTTAAATTTAGGAGCATTTATAGGATCATTTCTTCTAGTAAGCTCATTATAAAATTCAGTTGTATTGTACCAAGAAAAATTACCATTAAAAAACATTTCATCGCTGATGATTTGGGTAAATGCCATATCTATTCCCTGCGTCCAAACATTTCCGTAGTTCAATACACCTAAAATTATTTCTGGGGGACTAGTAGCTCTACCTTGAACATTATCTGAGCTACATGGGTAACTTTCACATTCATATTCAGCCATACCTTCTTGTGGGCTCCATTCATCAATTCCAACTTTATCTAAAAGATTATAATTTATTCCATATTGATTAGTAGTAGCATCAGAATATATCCATGGTAGCCCATTTCCATCAAAACCAAGCTGAGCAGGAGTATATACATTACCTGTTTCTAAATCAACAAAGCCCCATTCTCCAGGATCTCTTGGGTCACCATCACCATTTTTGTCATCTTGATCCCAACCAAAGTCACTTGCCCATACATCCCAATCTCCATCATCATCTAGGCCATTCCATCCTGTAGAGTAGGGAGGGTTTGAGTTGTTTTGATTGCCAGGAATAAACCCTGCAAATTCAAAATCATCGACTGTAGCCTCTGAGCCATCAGAATTATATCTATAAATAACTGTTGGAGTTATATAGGTTGCTGGGCTGAAAAAATCTGTGTAATGATTAACATAATAATCAAGAGACATTATTGCACCAAAATCAAAGATTTTTTTATAACCTATTTCAAAACTATTTATTTTTTCTGATTTAATTGCAGGTATATCTGGAATATATCTTTCACCATCTCTTACATCACTTGGCTTAATAATATAACCATCACCATTGGGTTCTGGTATGTAGACAAGGAAGTTTGTTGTATCAAGTGGTATCCAATCAGATGGAACACCTTCAAATGTATCATATAAAAAGAAATATGGCATATCTTGAATTCTATCTATATAGTTTTCACCAAAGTTGTATTTACCATAAAATTGAGCTTCACCATTAGCATCATAATACATTGGTTGACTTATATTTGTATCTTCATTTACTCTTAAGTAATTTGTTCCATCTTTATTACCTCTTAAGTAAACACTAAATATTCTAAAATCTTGAACATAATAGTTTGTAAATAATTGAGTAGTAGTAGGTGTATTAAATGCTCGACCAAATGTTAGTCTCCATGACTCAGTTGGGTGAGGATCATACATAAGCCCAAATTTAGGACCAAATTGCCATTTATGGCCAAATAAATCAACACCTTTATCTTCTTCAAGTTGATCATGATAATCTAATCTTGCAGCTAAAATGAGTTCCCATTTATCAGACCAGAATTTTGATAGTTTGGAAGATGATTGAAAATAAAATCCACCTTCATTTGCTATGGCGTTGTCAAATTCAGCTTCATCATCAATTATGCCGTTACCATTTTCATCCCTACCATTAGGGCCATCATTTAAAATAGTTCCTTTTGTTACAGGTTCTGTTCTAAAAAAGTCAATACCCCATGTAACATCTGTATCAAGTGATTTAATTTTAAAATTATTTTGTATTTGATAAGCTCTATTTTTAGATAAATCAGTTATAACATCACCTCTTAAATAACCTCTAGTATCACCAGAGTAACTACTATTTAGATAAGTTTGAAAAAACCAATTATCATAACTGAATTTTAACTGATTAAATCTGTATTCCCAACCATCAAGTAAATATCTACCAACACCTGTTACAACTTGAGATTTTGACCAAGAATATCCAGATTGCATTGTAATATCAAGATCATCTAAACCTAAAAATGGTATCCCATCAATATCAATACGTGCTTCAACTTTTCTATTATCTATCTCAAAATCTGGGTAATCATCATACAAGTCGCCATTTGTGTCATTAATTTGTTGAAAACGTCCAACTAGTTCATTTTCTCCACTATCACAACCAAAACAACCATCACCAGTATCATAGTTACCATCAAGTTCACCTGTATCGATTGGATTTAGGCCATTACCTTCACCTGCATCTCCTGTGCCAGGTATACCATCTTGACCCCAATCCTCAAAATATTCTCCCTGATCATAAATTCCGTTTGGAGGAGGCCAAATATCTGTATTTGCATCAAACTGATAGTTAAAATCATATGTATCTGCATTATCAATAATACCATTATTATTATTATCAAGCCATGCATCTCCCGGCTGCCAAATGCCATCACCTTCACCCTCATCGAATGTATAATTCACTCCATCTAATCCGTAATCCAAATGTCCACCAAAAGATAATGTTGGTTCCCCAACTTCATATGTATCATTTCCACCCTCATCAATAAAATAGTCACCAGCTAAACCATCACTTCCAAAATCTTGTGTATATACATCAAAGATAATAGTAAAATCATCTTCAACCCACATGTAATCACCTCTTATGTGATCATCAGTGCTGACTTGGCCATCAACATAGTACCATGGATTGTCTTCACCATTTAATTGTTCTTCTTTTCTACCATCATAAATGATAATTTTTAAATCTGAATCTAAAGTTTCGCCCCAATTACTTATTCCATTTCCATCGTGATCATATTCCCATGATTCATCAACCTGACCATTACCATTATTATCCATACCATCATAAGATAAATCATATTCATCATCAATATTTTCATCTATAATACCATCTCCATCATTATCAATTCCATCTGCCTCAAAGAAGTCTTCATCAATTAGTCCATCACCATCATCATCATAGCCATTTACCCAGTCTTCACCCATAATGCCATCACCATCAGGATCGCCAGTATCCATACCTTCACCATTACCAATTAGGATTATATCTGTTGTTCCATCTTCAAGAGTGATTTCAACATATTTTGTTACAGTATCCCAACCTGATTCTGAACCTGGGTCACCTATAAATTCATTTTCTTGATATACACCATCACCATTTAAATCATTCCAATACTCATCAATATTCCATCCATCAGACCTTACAATTTCTTTTATAGTTTCCCAGTTTGCTTCTTGATCATCACTTAAAGTAAATGCACTATTCCATGGATTATTGTCTTTACCATCAATAGTTCTATTTGGTGCACCAATCCATGTATACTGATGATTTTTCCATTCGTCTTCAGATATAAATTCCCATTCATAAGCATTTAAATATGAACCTGAAACTTTAAAGCTGATATGGTCGTTCAATTTTTTAGCATACCTACCATTTATTTTTCTTAATTGTCGATCATCACTGGTACCACTAGCATGTAAAGAAAAACCTTCAGATGAAGCAGGAGGTTTTGATACAATATTGACTACTCCACTATGAGCGTTTGCACCATACAATGCTGTTGCAGGTCCTAAAATTACTTCCATTTTTTCTATATCATCTTGAGATTGTGGAATAGTATTATATGATACTACTCTTAACGCGGGAATATTTGCTACTCTGCCATCAGTTAATGTTAAAAGTCGTGAACTAAAACTACTATTGAAACCTCTTACAGAAATTGAATAACTATCCATACCTGAAGCTGTATAATCTACTCCTTTTAAACCTTTTAAATAGGATCCTAGATTGGTGCTTGATTCAACTTGAATTCTTTCTGAAGAAATTAATTCTTTAGTTGCTGGTGAATTGGTTATTTTATCATTAATTGTTTTAGTTGAACCAACAATTTCTGCTCCCTTAACTTTAATGTTTGAAGGTGAGAGCATGATATCCAAATCAACAAGTTCCTTATCAAACAAATTTACTTCTTGTGTGAATTGTTCATATCCAAGATATTTAATAGTTATTGTATAAGAAGAGTTATTAGGTATGTCTGTAATAATATATTGCCCATCTACATTGGTACTTCCGCCCAGAGAAGTATTTTCTAGATAAACATTAGCTCCTATTAGAGGGTTTCCATTGTTTTCATCGTATACTTTTCCTCTAATGGTTGCAGCAAAATTTAAAACAAAAAATATGCTACAAATAAATATTTTAAATGTTAGTTTTGACATAACTTCTAAATTTAAGAAAGTTTAATCAAAATCTTGCAAAAAAATAAAAAAAAACCCTCATTATTAAAATGAGGGTTTTTTTAATCTATAGTTGTTTGAAACTATTATTTTACTAGCATCACTTTTTGAGAAGCTAGACCATTTGCAGTTTCAGCTTTCACTACGTACATACCACTTGAGAAGTTAGTTGCATCCCATGTGATGCTGTAGCTTCCAGCATCCATTGTATTATTTACTAATGTTTCAACTACTTGACCCATAACATTATATACATTCATTGTTACATGACCTGCATTACCAACATTTAGTTCAAAACTTGTTGTTGGATTGAATGGGTTAGGATAAGCTGAACCTAAAGAAATAACTTCAGGATTAACTACATCAACGTAATCATTGCTATTTGCAGCAAAAGTTTCAACAATTTCAAACTGACCAACAGCTGTAAATAGGTCATTGCTTTCAGGAGCAACAATCATCAAAGTTGTTTTTGTTCCTTCTGTATTATATTTAGCAATAAACGCATCATCTGTTAATTCAATTTCAAAATCTTCACCGTGATTTAGTGTCATTTGAACAGCACCTATGTAACCATTAGATTCCATGCTTACAGAATTGTCATTATTAAAAATTTGAATTTCTGTAGCATCAATTCCTCTGTTACCAAGGATAGCTTGAACAATACCAACAACATCAAGAATATTAACTATTCCATCAACATTGATATCAGCGTTACAAACCTGATTATCAGTTAACTCTTCAAGACCTAAAATAGCTTGAACTAAGTTAACAACATCAAGAATGTTAACAACATCATCAAGTGTAACATCACCATTAGCAGCACATTCATCGATTTCATCAAAATCAATATATACTTCTCTTACCTGTAATTCAGGTATACATAATGGGTCCATAACCATTGATAAACGACCACCACAATCACTTGGATCTTGATCAGCTAGACAGCTTGGATCAAAATCATATGTTCCATCAGAAGCCAAGAATGCAGTATTACCTGTTTGGCTATATTGAAGTGCATTCCATGTAAAGAATCCACCCCATTGTGCAAATGAAGCATCCATTAGGTAGAAGTTTCTACCAGCACTGTCACCATAAACACAATCAGCAACCCATGCGCCTGCAGCTGCACTACATAGACCTTCAGCACCATAAGTTAGCATTAATAGTCCATAGCAATCCCATGCAGCATTTGTAAAGATATAACCGTCAGTACAAGCAGATGCATCATCAGCTGGATAAAAATCATGAGTTACGATATCGTAACAAATTGTTGTTGCTTCAACAGATTGTTGAGCAAGAGCTGTTAAGCCAGCACATGTTTCTTGATCAAAACCAAGATCCATACATGCTGCCATAAATGCAGCTGAAGGATCACCACCAAGAGCAAAACATCCATCAACTACATCAGGAAAATTATTTCCATCAGCATCACCTTGTAGGCCACTTGTGCATGCAGCTTGAACACCACCACCTAAAGCACCACCTACAGTTGCAGCATCACCTAGAATGTCTTGGTTAAAACCACATTCTGGGTTCATTGCTGTGGTACCAAAATAAGGTACACCAAAAATTCTATCCATTGCTTCTTCTTCAGCAGAACATGCTGGAGAAGGTACAGCTTCGCCAGTTGCTGGATCAAGCTCAAAACAGCTAGCAGTTGCAGCGTTTGCAACACAAAGATCATCTTCACATGGATCTAAAATGTCGTCACCAAAACCACTTTGAGATAATGGACCGTCAACTGCATGCCATTCAACATACATATCTCTTACACCATTACCTGGAACAGTTTCAATATCATGACCTTTTGAAACATAACCAGCAGAAGCACAAGCTTCATATATATCACAGTCATTACCTGGTTGACTTGCATCACAAGGTGTTCCATCAGCATAGAAACCAGCACCACAAGCACCAAGGGCACCTGCACTTTGACCAAATGTAAAGAAGTCTAATTCTTCACTTTGTGATAGTGATATACCACCTACGAAACCACCTTGAAAAGCACTTAGAGATGGAACTCCAATAGCATTTACAGTTTGTACGTAGTTTGAAGGTGTTAGATTAGATGTGTAAACAAGCTCATCAGTAATTGGTAATACTGTACCAGCTGTTTGGCATGTTTCTTCATCTAATTCAGTAGTTGGATAATAACTACCTTCATTAACAGTTCCTGTACCATCTTCATTAAATGTTACATTTAAGAAAGCACCACCTAATTCAAGGTTGTCCTCATTAAATGGGCCATTTAGAAGTTGGAAGAAACCAGAGTTTATTGGAATTATAGATACAGGTGTATTAACACCAAATCCATAAGCGTCCGATATTGTTGCTACCGTAGTTTGTCTTGCAAGACTTGTATATCTAACATTGGTACCTGTTAATTTATAAGTACCAGCTGCATCTTGAGCAAGTAACAAACCAAAAGAGGCAAGCAACGTAATAAACATGAAACGTTTCATTTTTTTTCCTCCTTAGAGATTATTGTTTTATGTGTTTTGTTTACTATTAATTTAATACTTAATCTTGTTTCGAATTATCAGTCGAAATTTAAACTTTTTTACTAATTAAATCAAAACAATATCAAAAAACTATATAAAATATAGAGATAAAATGCACCCAAAGGTGATTTTTCCCTTATATTTTTAAATTGTCATACAAGTTAAATATTATTTTGTTTTTTATCAATAAAAAAATAACAATGATTTATTTTGGAGGATGTGATATAAATCACCTATTTATCAGCCATCTTTTTATGGATAAAACTAGAATTACAAACCCTAAGCATCCCATCATAATAATAAAGAAAGTCTGTTTGCTTGCAGGTAGATTATTAAAATAAGAAGTAAAAAAATCTATCATTTATCTAATGAATTAGCAACAAGTTCAGCAATATCTAAAGTTTGCATTGTATTTTCATTGCCAGTAACATTTTTAGCATCTTCCATCATAATAGCACAAAAAGAACAAGCAGTAGCAACTGTGTCAGCTTGTGTATCAATAGCTTGTTCAAACCTTTTAATATTTATTCTATCACCTTCTGATATTTCATGCCACATGTTACCACCACCAGCTCCACAGCAGAGGCTTCCAGATTTATTATCTTTCATTTCAACAATTTCACCCTTATCACTTAATAGTGATTCTATTATTGATCTGGGTGCTTCATAAACATCATTGTATCTACCGAGATAGCAAGCATCATGGTATGTGACTGTACCATCTAAGGTTTCACTTACTTTAATTTTT
>Ga0208127_1001018_pt1 | contig 14228 bp, 16 predicted proteins | sample ETNtaG_6_FD_185751 | JGI IMG/M metagenome (GOLD analysis project Ga0208127, IMG submission 185751) | Marine microbial and viral communities from oxygen minimum zone, Eastern Pacific Ocean - ETNP201306SV45 (SPAdes) (version 2) | ecosystem: Environmental > Aquatic > Marine > Oceanic ...
ATAGAGGAAAAAATGGGAGTTCATGGCTCAGCAACTTGTGTAATGAGTTTCGAAGAGTCAACTGGCTATTTGATTGGTGAACTAAACGATGGTCTTGCAGCAATGTTTTCTATGATGAACACAGAAAGAATTGCTGTAGGTCTTCAGGGCTTAGGACAGGCTGAGATAGCATATCAAAATGCTTTAGCCTATTCAAAGGATAGAATCCAAGGCAGGGATCTCAAAGGAGCACGAAATCCAGAAGATGAAGCAGATCCTTTGATTGTTCACCCAGATGTCAGAAGAATGCTGTTAAGGTCAAAAGCTATCATTGATTCAGGCAGAATGTTAGCTTGTTGGACTGCTTTGGCTATAGACAAATACGAAAAAGATCCCGATCCCAGTGTTCGCAAGGAAAACTTTGACTTAGTAGAGTTAATGACTCCTATCATTAAAGCAATGTTAACAGATTATGGAGTTGAAATAACGTCCGAGATGTTACAAATTTTCGGCGGACATGGATATATCAAAGAATATGGAATGGAACAATTTTATCGTGATGTACGTATAGCGCCTATTTGGGAGGGGACTAATGGAATACAAGCACTTGATTTAGCAGGCAGAAAAATGCCTCAGCATATGGGTCGTTTACTAAGGAGGTTTTTCCATCCTGCACTAGATTTCATTGAGGATAACAAGGAAGATGATAACTTGAAAGAATTTATTGAGCCCTTTGCAAAGGCACTTAAAGGCTTACAAAAAACATCGATGTACATGGCTCAAAGAGGCCTTTCTAATCCGTATGAAATAGGGGCTGCTGCTACAGACTATTTGAGACAATTTGGTTTGGTTGCTATGGGTTACATGTGGTTGTTAATGCTTAAAGTTGCCTTTGAGAAAAAGGACTTGGACAATTACTATGAACATAAAATTATTACTGCTAGATTCTTTTTTGAAAGAATATTGCCTGAAACATTATCTAGAGCTATAGCAATTAGCTCTGGGTCAAAAACTATGATGTCTTTACCAGATGAGGGATTTGACAGTGTTCATAAGTTCACTGGAGCCGCAAACTAAATGGCTAATAGTAGTATTTTCAAAGATGATGTTTTTGAAGGTAAGAAAGTATTTGTAACTGGAGGAGCCACAGGGATGGGCTTGGGATTCACTAAATCCTTTGTAGAACATGGTGCTGATGTCCTAATAGCATCCAGAAAAGAGGATAAACTGCGTTTAGCTTTTGAAGAAATTAAGAAGGAAACTGGAAAAGAGATTTCGTGGAAGGTAATGGATGTTCGTGACAATGAGGCCGTTGAAAATGTTGCTGGTTTCATTAGCAAGGAATGGGGTGAGCTAGATATTCTTGTCAATAACGCTGCGGGGAATTTTATTGCACCAGTCTCATCAATGAGTGAAAATGCCTGGAGGGCTGTTGTTGATATTGTATTAGACGGAACTTTTAGGGTCTCTAAATCCTGTTATCCTCTATTACGAAAGTCAAAAAACGGTGCGTCAATTGTCAATATTATTGCAAATTATGCTTGGAACGCAGCACCTTTCGTTGGACATTCAGGCGCTGCAAAGGCCGGAGTTCTGAACCTAACTCGAACATTGGCATTGGAATGGTCAAAAGATAATATCAGAGTAAATGCAATGTGTCCAGGCATAGTGCTCACAGATAATGTTAAACAAAATTTAATGCTAAATGAAAGTACAACTAAGAGATTCGAAGATTTTATTCCAGTAGGAGGAGTTACAAATCCTGAGAAAATGGCTCAACAGGTAATGTATCTATGCTCGCCTGCGGCAGATGTTATTACTGGTGATATGCTCATAGCTGATGGCGGGCAATGGTTAGTTGGTAATGCTTTTTATCAGATGGGGAAACAGTTTTTAGATGAGTAATTCTAAATCATTAGAAAGCAATGTATCAGTCCTGTGGGGAGATATGGACGGTTTTGGTCATGTTAACAACATAATATACCTTAAATGGTGTGAAACTGCTAGGATAGAATTATTTAGAAAAATATGGAAATATAAAGTTGGAAACATGGAGGAAATATTAGAAAAGGGAGGTGTGGGCCCCATCCTAGCTAATTTCAATATGGATTACAAGCATCCTGTAAAATATCCTGATGATGTTAAGATTCGAACGTATATTACTCATATTGGAACATCATCTTTAGGTATAGGTCATGAGTTATTTAGTATTGAAGAGAATAAAGTAGTCGGTAAAGCCAATAGTGTAGTTGTAATGATTAACTACGTTTCAGGTGAAAAAGTAGAAATAAGTAATAGCGATCGAGAACTTCTGACTCAATATTTAGAGCCTTAATTTGACAAAAAAATGGTGGGCCCGATCGGATTTGAACCGATGGCCTCCCGGTTATCAGCCGGGTGCTCCAACCAGGCTAAGCTACGGGCCCAATTATTTTGCTACCAGACAAGGGGATTTAATATTGCACTTCTTTTTCTTCATACCTTTATTTTTTTCAAAATCGTAGCTTAAATATTTATAGGCCTTTTTTACTGATGCTTCACTATTTGATTTAACCATGTCCAGAGAAGCCTTATTGGAGAAGATTAAGAAAGCTGAAGCTGCAGCAGCCAGTGATATTGAAGCTGCAGAGAAGGAACAAATTTCTGCAAGAAATAAAGTGCCTATAGATCAAGATAATTTGATTAAGAAAGCTAGAGATTCAGCTTCTTCTAAATCCCAGAAAGAGATTGATGAAGCAAAGACTGATGTAGAATCTCAAAAAAGTTCTATCCTAAAAAAAGGTGAAAAAAGTAATTCTGACATGAAGAAAAAAGCTGAAGGTAAAGTTGATGCAGCTGCAGATAAATTTATCAAAGAGTTTTTGGAGAGTCTATCTTAATGCTAAAGTCTGAAAAAATGTCAAGGATGACCATTAGTGGTCACAAAAAAGATTTAGCTGATTTGTCAAAGTTATTGAATGATCAAAATTTAGTCCATGTTGTGGAATATAATAATCAAGACGAAGGTTTTGGTATCGGTAAATCTTTAGACTACGGTGAAAAATCTTCTGATTTTTTGGTCAAACTTCGTTCAGTAATCAAGTTGTTGGAAGTTGAAGCAAATCCTCCTAGTTATCTTAAACTGGATTCTGAAATTGAATCTGAAATTAAAGAACTAGAGAGTATCATTTCACAGGCTCATGATTTAAAGGAAAAACAACGTGATTGTGATAGGAGGATAGATGAAGTCAATAACAGTATTGAACAACTTGAAGAGTTTGAGGAACTAGATATCGACATTAAGTATCTCTCTGGTTATTCAAGTATAACAGTTTTTGCAGGAAACATCCCTACAGAATCTGATTTGAGCACATTAAAATCTAACAGTAGTATTGATTTAGTTCAAAGCGGAGATAATGTAGTTGTATTTTGCGCAAATGAAATATCATCAGACATTGAAAAAGATTTATTGAATGTAGGATTTAGGTCAATAGATGTTCCTGAGGGAGAGGGACTTCCAAAAGTAATGCTTAATTCTTTGAACGGTAAACTTTCTAACCTTGAAAACGAAAGTGCAGGTCTATTACAAGAAATTCAGTTATTAGCAACTAGGAATGGTGATTGGTTAGTTGCCTGCGAAGAACATTATGCAGCTCTTTCTGAGAAATCTAGTCTTCCATTGAAGTTAGCTACTTCTGAAAATATGTTTGTTCTAGATGGTTGGGTCCCTTCCAATTCAGTTTCAGATTTGCAACAATCCCTTCAAGGCTTGGATATTTATTACGAAGTTGATAACAATTCAAGTGAAGAGCCTCCAATCAAACTGGATAATCCTGAAGTAGCCAAGCCATTTGAATTGTTTACAAAATTATACAGCACTCCAAAGCATTGGGAATTTGATCCTACGATGATTATTTTCATCACTTATCCTTTATTTTTTGGTCTCATGGTTGGTGACGCAGGATATGGTTTCGCATACATTTTGTTTGGTCATTATATTTTGTCGAAATTTAGCTATAATGAAGCCATAGCTAATTTAGGCCGAATTCTAAGAACTGCAGGAATTTACACATTCTTATTCGGTACTTTTGTTTATGCTGAAGCGTTTGGACAATCATTTTACAACTTAGGAAATACTCTTGGTTTTAATTCAGGATTATTTGCTAAGTACTATGGTCCAAGTTTTGATATTCCTTTAATTGAAAAGGCAGAAGGATTTAGTTGGCATTTACCTATTCATAAATTTGATCCACATGGTGCGCAATTGATGCTTCTTTCATCTATACTAATTGGTGTATTACACATTTCTCTAGGTTTAATCTTAGGATTTTTGAACGAGTGGAAACATCATGATTTGAAGCACGCAATATATGCAAAATTATCATTTTTCATGATCCTTTGGGGAGGTCTTCTATCATTAGTTTCTTTGGTTGGTCTATTGCCGGAATCGTTCCAAAGTATAGGTTTGGTAGTTATGCTAACTGGTTTAGCATTGGCAATAATTGGAGAGGGAGTTGTAGGGCTTTTAGAATTCCCAACTATCTTTTCAAATGTTATATCATATGCACGTATAGGTGCTATAGGTCTCAGTGATTATGGCCTTGCCTATACTGTAAATTTCATTTCATTTTCATTATTATGGCCTTCAGGTCCAGCAGGTATGATTGTTGCTATATTTGTTATGTTAATAGGACACTTGACAGTGTTCACATTAGGAATTATTGGAACCGGTATAAACTCACTAAGGTTGCAATATGTTGAATTCTTTACAAAATTTGTGCAAGGTGGGGGCACGCTTTACAGTCCTTTCGGTTACATACGAAAGTATACAAAAGAAAAAGAGGTAACACCATGAACGGGAAAAAAAACCTATACATTTTGGCAGCAATGTTCTTTGTAGCATTGTTGACCATGCCAGCAGTAAGTGCTGAAGAGCACGCAGACAACGAAGAAACCGTAAAAGCCGCTGAGGCAACTTCAAAAGGGTACATTGCAATTGGAGCAGCTTTAGCAGTTGGTCTAGCAGGTATTGGAACTGGTCTAGCACAGAGTAACATCGGTTCAGCTGCAATTGGAGCAGTCGCTGAAGATGATAAGAACTTTACAAATGGTCTTATTTTCACAGCTATTCCTGAAACAATTGTCATTTTCGGTCTAGTTATTTCAGCATTAATCATCTTCGTGTTGTAAGTATGGGTCTTGAGGAAATTCTCAAGCAGGTTGAAGAAACCGGCAAAGAGAAAGCTGCAGCCATACGCAAAGAAACCGTAGAAGAGGTTGAGGCCAGAATGAAAGAGGCTTCTAAAGAGTCTGAAAATGTGGTTTCACAAATTCAATTAGAAACGGCTAGGCGTATTGAGCAGTTAAAGCAACAAGAAATCCCTGCTGCTGAATTAGAAGTAAAGAGAAATCTGTTAGAAATGCAAAAAGATTTATTATCTCAAACAAAAACCAGAGTAATGGAAAAGTTAGAAGGTTTGAGCTCTAAAGAGCTAGAAAAAATTTATTCTAATTTGTTGACTCAAGTTCCTAAAGAAGGTAAATTATTTTGCAGGAAAAAAGATGAAGCTTTATTCAAAAAAATTAGTAAGTTAAAGAATGGTGGAACCATTGATGACTTAGGATTTTTAGTAGAAGCTGGCGAATATCGTCTGGATTTCAGATTTTCAACTTTGGTAAATTCATCTTGGCAAAATCATTTGTCGATGGTCAGTGAGGTATTATTTACTAAATGAGTAACTATGCTTACGTAGCTACACGAGCTAGATCTCGTCGTTCACGTCTTCTTCCAGCTGAAGCATATAATCAGCTTCTGAATCTTGAGCATGCAGAAATTGCAAGGTACATTCAAGATTTAGAATATAGAAGAGAGATAGATAGATATGGTTCCACACTAAGTGGTGCAGATCTTATTGAAACGGCTTTAGTCGATAACCTGGCTAAAGATATAGGCGACTTTTTGAGTTTTAGTAAAGGAAAGCTACGTGACATATTACACGTTTATGCAGAAAAATATCGTGTTGATAATTTGAAGAATATTATTAGAGGAATTAATCAGAATATGGATAGGCAAAATTTAGAACGTCTAGTTTGTCCTATTAACGATTCTGATAAAGATCTATACAGCAAATTGTATGATTCAAAGACAGTTGAAGATGTTATATCTTCACTTGAAGGAACTTCATATTACAATCCACTGAAGAAAGCATTGGAATCTCGCAATTCAGACAGCTTGCAACCTCTTGAAGATACACTTGATTTGATATACTACAGAAATTTGGTTTCAAACCAACCTTCTGGTGGTGCAGATGTCGAAGTTTACAGAAATTTCGTACAACTTAAGGTGGATATTGCCAATATTAAAACATTATTGAGAATGAGGCACCGTGGAATAGGCTCACATGATGAGTTGTTGATTGGTGGTGGCACGCTCGCAACCGATTTGTTAGCAAGTACTCAATCTTTAGAAGATTTATTATCCTCTTTAGAAGGCACTAAATATTTTGATTTACTTGAGCCACATTTGAACCCAGATTCAGTTGATTTAAATTCTTGTGTCCATTCTTTAGATGAGTATATGGCAAAGAAAACTAAGAGATTTTCATATCTTTATCCTTTATCAGTTCTACCCGTTCTAGATTATTTATTGAAAAAGGAAAGAGAAGTGTATAATCTCCGAGCAATTGTCAGAGGTAAGCAGGCAGGTCTTGCTAATGATATTATTGAAGAGTTGGTGGTAGTCTAATGGAAATTGCAGTAGTAGGAGATGATCTGTTCACAATTGGCTTTAGGCTCGTTGGTATCGAGAAATGGTTTAATGTGAGTGAGGATGTTAGCGTTGATGATGCAGTAAAATCTGCAATTAGTGACAAAGAAATAGGAGTTATTGTTATTCATGATAAAAACTGGAAGGAATTAGAACCTTCCCTAAGAAAAAAACTAAGTAATAGCGTAAAACCAACGGTAATAGCCATTGGTTCTGAAGTTGATCAAGGTCTTAGAGACCGTATCAAAACCGCTGTAGGAGTTGACCTATGGAAATAAAAGGAGAAATATATAGAGTGTCAGGGCCGGTTGTAACGGCCAGAGGTGTTTCACCTCGTATGTACGACGTGGTACTAGTAGGCCACGAAAAATTGATGGGTGAGGTCATTGGTCTGGAAGATGATGATGTTACAATTCAGGTGTATGAAGATACATCTGGAGTCAAACCTGGTGAACCTGTAGAGAATACAGGAGAGCCCCTATCTGTAGAGTTAGGTCCCGGTCTTCTCACATCAATTTATGATGGTATCCAAAGACCACTACCTGTATTGCAGGAAAAAATGGGAGACTACATTGAAAGGGGAGTCACTGCGCCAGGATTAGATCACTCTAAGAAATGGGATTTTGTTCCTACAGTTGATGTTGGTGCTTCCGTGGATGGTGGTCAAATGATTGGTACAGTTCAAGAAACTCCAACAATTTCTCACAAAATTTTAGTCCCTCCTTTTTCCTCAGGTAAAGTTACAGAATTGAAGAAAGGAACCTACACTGTCGATGATATCATTGGTAAACTAGATGATGGTACTGAGTTAAAGTTAATGCAACTTTGGCCGGTTCGTGTTCCTAGACCTTATAATAAGAAATTTAGGCCAGATATTCCACTAGTTACTGGAACTAGGACTCTTGATGGTCTTTTCCCAATTGCAAAAGGAGGAACTGCGGCAATTCCAGGAGGATTTGGTACTGGAAAAACAGTAACTCAGCAAACCCTTGCAAAATGGTCAGACGCTCAGATTGTGGTCTATGTAGGATGTGGAGAACGTGGTAACGAAATGACTGAAGTTTTAACCGAGTTTCCGCACCTTAAAGATCCTAAAACAGGAGGTCCTTTAATGGATCGAACTGTTCTGATAGCTAACACATCAAACATGCCTGTTGCAGCTCGTGAAGCTTCTGTTTACACAGGAATAACTTTGGCTGAATATTACAGAGATCAAGGTTACGACGTGGCTATGATGGCAGATTCAACCTCTCGCTGGGCTGAAGCAATGCGTGAAATTTCTTCGAGGCTTGAGGAAATGCCAGGAGAAGAAGGGTATCCAGCTTATCTTGCTGCACGTTTATCTGAGTTCTATGAGAGAGCCGGTCGAGTTCAAACGAAGAACGATGAGAGTGGTTCAGTTACAGTTATTGGTGCAGTATCACCTCCAGGAGGAGATTTCTCTGAACCTGTAACGCAAAACACGTTAAGAATTGTAAAAGTATTTTGGGCTTTGGATTCAAAACTAGCTCAGAAGAGACACTTTCCAGCTATTAACTGGCTAACTAGTTACTCTCTCTACAACCGCAGTTTGGAAGGCTGGTATACTGAAAACGCCGGAGATCAATGGAACGACAGCATTGCTACTGCAATGTCCGTACTTACTGAAGAATCTAAGTTACAAGAAATTGTCCAACTTGTAGGTTCTGACGCACTTCCAGAAGATCAGCAGTTAACTCTTGAAGTAGCTAGAATGCTCAGAGAGTTTTACTTACAGCAAAACGCTTTCCATGACGTAGATACTTACTGTAAAACTCAGAATCAATCTAAATTCTTGTCAGTTATTTTGCATTACAAAGATCTAGCTGAAAAAGCTATGAGCGGCGGAGTTGAACTTGAAAAGGTTATTGGCTTGCCAATTCTAGAAGATATTGGTAGAGCTAAGTTCGAGGAAAATATGGTTGAACTTTTAGATAAGTACGATAAAACAATGGCAAATGATTTTGCTAAGTTAATGGAGGAAGCATAATGCAAAAAGAATATAAAACTATTAAAGAAATTTCTGGGCCGTTAGTTTTTGTTGAAAAAACTGAACCTGTATCTTACGGTGAACTGGTACAAGTATCACTTCCCGATGGTACAACAAAGAGAGGTCAGGTTCTTGATACCTCTCACGATATTGTTGTAGTTCAGATTTTCGAAGGAACGTCAGGAATTAACAAAGAATCTGGAGTTAAATTTTTGGGAGAAACAATCAAGATTAATCTTTCTAAAGATATGTTAGGAAGAATTATGAGTGGTGCAGGAGAACCAATAGATGGCGGTGCACCTATAATTCCAGAGCAAAGACAAGAAATCATAGGAGCAGCTATTAATCCATACTCAAGAGATTCTCCATTAGAATTTATTCAAACCGGTATATCAACGATTGATGGTTTGAATACTTTAGTTATGGGTCAAAAATTACCTATTTTCTCTGGAGCAGGTTTGCCACATAATGACATTTCTCTTCAAATTGCACGTCAAGCACAAACCTTGGGTGCAGACAGAGATTTTGCGGTTGTTTTCTGTGCAATGGGTATTACTGATGAAGAGGCCCAATACTTCATGGCAGATTTTGAAAGAACTGGGGCACTTAGCAGAGCAGCAGTTTTCATGAATTTGGCAAGTGATCCTGCAGTTGAAAGATTGATTACACCAAGAATGGCTTTGACAACAGCAGAATATCTTGCTTTTGAGAAAGGATATGATGTTCTAGTAATTTTGACAGATATGACAAATTATTGTGAAGCATTGAGACAGATTGGAGCAGCTCGTGAAGAAGTTCCGGGCCGTCGTGGTTACCCTGGATACATGTATACTGATTTGGCTCAGATTTATGAGCGAGCAGGTCTTATCAAAGGCAAATCGGGTTCAGTCACACAAATTCCAATTTTGACTATGCCTGGTGATGATATAACTCACCCAATTCCAGATTTAACGGGTTATATTACAGAAGGACAAATCGTTGTTGCCAGAGATTTACACAGGAAAGGAATTTATCCTCCAAACTATGTTTTACCATCTCTTTCTCGTTTAATGAACGCAGGTATTGGTGATAAGAAGACCCGTGAAGATCATAAACAGGTCAGTGACCAGTTATATGCAGGATACGCAGAAGGTAATGATTTACGAGGTTTAGTAGCTATTGTAGGTAAAGAGGCTCTATCTGACAGAGATCAAAGGCTTCTTGAATTCGCGGACGAATTTGAAGAAAGATTTGTAACTCAAGACAGAGAGGAAAACCGTTCAATTGAAGATACATTAGAAATTGGATGGGATATGCTAAGTAAATTACCTGAGTCCGCTCTTACTAGAATAGATCGTAAGACACTAGAAAAATATCACCCAGCTTATAGGAAAAAATAATTAAATGAGTACATCAGACGTCAAGCCTACGCGAATGGAGCTTATCGAGACTAAGCGCAAGATTAAGCTCTCGAAAAGTGGTTACAAGTTACTGAAAATGAAGCGTGATGGTCTGATTATGGAATTCTTTGAGTTATTACCTAAAGTGAAAGATTTGAGAAGTCAACTATCTGTATTGTATTCAGACGCTATGGAAAAGTTAGCCATTGCTGTTGCAGCTGATGGTAAAACTGCATTGGAATCAGCCGCTAATTGCCTGAATAAAGCCCCAGAGGTAGAATTATCTTCTAAGAACATAATGGGAGTTGTCGTGCCTTCAGTTGAAGTAACTGCGGTCGAAAAATCCTTAGAGGATAGGGGTTACGGTTTGATTGGTACTTCTATTCGCGTAGATGAAGCAGTTCATGCTTTTGAAAAGCTATCTGAAATGATTATTCTGGCTGCAGAGGGTGAAACAACAATGAAAAAACTTCTGGATGAGATAGAATCTACTAAACGCAGAGTTAATGCTTTAGAATTTAAAGTAATTCCTAATTTGGAAGAAGTAGCTAAATATATTTCATTCAGATTGGAAGAATTAGAAAGAGAAAGCATTTTCGGTTTAAAGCGCATCAAAGGATAATGGATTGGTTGATTGAACAAATTGAAGATCCCGATAAACGGGTTCGTTTGTTTAAAACAATGGTTATTATATCACAAGGAATGGTAGTCCTTGGAGTTTTAATTTTTATCTGGCTTTTCAGGTTTCAGCTTTCCAATCTGTTTAGTTAAACTTAGTATATCCGCATTTTCCACAAGATACTCTATCCTTGTGAACTGCTAAAAACACACCGTCACCACATTCTGGACAGAACTGGTTTTTACGTTTTAATTTACCGTCGGCAACTTCGTACTGCTTAATTTTACTCATCGGAAGATTCACCTTCCTCAGAAGACTCTTCCTCTTCACTTGAAGCTTCTTCAACGGGAGCTTCCTCAGATTTGCTTTCGTTAGAGTGGGAATCAATATCTTTATGCCTATCAATCGATGGTTTAGTCTCGATTCTGGTTAATGATTCTCTATCTGAATAAATTTTTGCATATCCGTGTGTTTCAGTTTTTCCATAAGCATTTTTGAGATGGTCTATAATTACCAGTTCTCTTTTTGCTTTTAACTGTTCTGATAAGCTTTTGATAACCTGATTTCTCCTCGGAGTAGAGTTCTCATTGTGTTTAATGACTACTTTTACTTCCTGTCTATTCAACAGTGGATTGTCGTTTTGTTCTGTTATTTCTAGTTCCATTTACTTCACCAACATTCTTTCCAGAAGCTTGTTGGCCCTCTCTTTTGTTTGTTGATTTACATCAACTACTACCATACCTTTGTCGGGCATCCCATAAATTACCTTCGCTCCATTTTTACACAGTTTAATTGCAGGTAAAGTAGCTAGATCTTCCTCTCCGTCCACTATAATTTTAGTTGTTTTGTTACTGTAAATGGCCTTTTCGATCACGTTAACTAATTCAGCAGTTATAGTCCCAGCCTTATTTCTGATATTAACTGAATAACAATCTACATTTTCAATGACTTTGGTTTGAGTTTCATCTAAATCAATATTTCTCTTTGTTTTATAATCAATAATCATTAAATTAGGAACACGAATTTCTTCTATTATTTTAATTGTACAAATATCCCCAACAGTAGCTATGAAATCTGATTGATTAAGGAAACTAGGAGCTTTAGCGTAAATTTCAGAATTTGTAGTCTTTAGTTCCTCAGCCATTTCAGGCCTTAGGAGATACATCTAGCGAACGCGTAGAGCATATCGCCCTGGCGTTTTTATTCCCATTTCTTTTGCAAGTGATGATTTTTCAGGGTTGAGAATTTCTACAAATCCTTGCCATTCCTTAGAAATTTCGGCATCAGGACACCTTGGACAATTACTTTCTTCAAGAATCATATGACATTCTTTGCAAGCGAAATCCGCCATTATTCACCGCCAGCTGCAGCCTTATTCTGATCTTCAGCTATCCATTCGTGTTTTCCCAGTCCTGGTTGCCTCATGGTCAAACCAATTTTAGATTCACGTGGTGAAATTTCATTAATGGAAATAGTTACTATTCTTGCTCTAACTTTATCTCCAACTCTTAATTCTCTTTTAGTTTCTTTACCAACTAATCTTTGATTTCCAACGTCTGTATTTATGTGGTCATCTTGTACTTGAGAGACGTGTAATAGTCCATCTAAAGGACCAAATCGAACAAATGCACCGTATTCAGTTATTTGATCTACGACACCTTCAACAACCTCTTGCACTTTAATGTCAAATAGTAACATATCCATTCGAACAGGTTGATATACGGCACCATCACCATGTACTACACGACTATCTCCAGTAAGCTCCAAGTTGGTAATAAGAACTACTAATTTTTGATCAGGTCCCATTCTGCCTTCAAAAGCTTGGTGGGCTAATTCCATAGTAACTTTTTCAATATCTTCGTCTAATCGATCTGGCGGAATTCTCACCATATCATCTCTTGTATGTAGGTAATACATTATTTTTCTCAGTAGACCCCTCTATAAACGGACTTCTCAAAGTCCTGCCAAAACTAAACTAACTACAGACATTAGCTTAATCAAAATGTTAAGACTTGGCCCTGCTGTGTCTTTGAACGGGTCTCCGACAGTATCTCCAACGACTGCAGCTTTATGAGAATCAGAACCTTTGCCACCGTGTGCTCCACCTTCTATGTGCTTCTTAGCGTTGTCCCATGCACCACCTGCATTAGACATGAAAATAGCCATTAAAACTCCAGAAACAGTAACTCCAGCGAGAACTCCTGCAAGCATTTGCATTCCATCATCGTCAGATAAGATTCCTGTAGCAGGTAAAATTACGGCAAATATGACAGGTGTTGAAACTGCTAGTAAACCTGGTGCAACCATTTTCTTAATTGCTGCCTGAGTTGAAATGTCTACACATCTAGCGAAATCAGCGTCGGCTTTTCCATCAAGAAGTCCTTCAATCTCTCTGAATTGCCTTCTGACTTCTTCAATCATTTCAAAAGCAGCATCTCCTACAGCTTGCATGGAGAATGCAGCAAAGACGAATGGAAGCATACCACCTATGAATAGTCCAGCCAAGACTTTTGGATTTAGAATATTAACTTCATCAATTCCAGCTTGGGTTGTGAAAGCTGCAAACAGAACTAAAGCAGTTAGCGCAGCAGATCCAATTGCAAATCCTTTTCCTATTGCTGCAGTTGTGTTTCCAACTGCGTCGAGTTTATCAGTTCTCTCACGAACAACAGGCTCAAGTCCAGTCATTTCTGCAATTCCACCTGCATTGTCTGCAATTGGTCCGTATGCATCTACTGCTAGTTGAATTCCTATCGTTGAGAGCATTCCAAGTGCTGCGATACCAATTCCGTAAAGGTGTGCTACTTCGTACGATATCAACATAGCCAACGCAATAGTAATAATTGGGAAAGCTGTTGAAATCATACCCATTCCTAATCCTGAAATTATGTTAGTTGCAGAACCTGTTTCAGAAGCCTTTGAGATTTCATGAACTGGAGCATATTCGTCAGAGGTGTAGTATTCAGCTAATAATCCAATGATAATTCCTGAAGCAACACCTGCTAATGTAGCAAAGAACAAATCAAGAGTTACAAGCATATCAACTTGTTCGGTACCGTCGGAATTTGTACCTACGACCCACTTTAATCCATCTTCAGGTAAAACGTTATCAATAATAAAATACGAAGCAACGAGCATCATTCCAGCAGCTCCAAAGTGTCCTCTGTTTAGAGCACTTTGTGGATTTCCACCTTCTTGAGTTTTAACAAGGAAAGTGCCAATTATAGATACAAAAATACCTGCTGCTGCCAGTGTTAACGGTAATTGTACTAAATCTGGTTGATTTTGTGCGGCAGCTAGGACCATTGCGCCAATGATTACACCAACGAATGATTCGAATAAGTCTGCGCCCATTCCAGCTACATCACCAACATTGTCTCCAACATTATCAGCAATTGTTGCAGGATTTCTTGGGTCATCTTCAGGAATTCCAGCCTCAACTTTACCAACTAAATCTGCACCTACATCAGCAGCTTTAGTGTAGATTCCACCACCGAC
>Ga0208127_1001021_pt1 | contig 14203 bp, 10 predicted proteins | sample ETNtaG_6_FD_185751 | JGI IMG/M metagenome (GOLD analysis project Ga0208127, IMG submission 185751) | Marine microbial and viral communities from oxygen minimum zone, Eastern Pacific Ocean - ETNP201306SV45 (SPAdes) (version 2) | ecosystem: Environmental > Aquatic > Marine > Oceanic ...
GCTCTCACATAATGATGTATGTTTTCAACTTCTTGTTCAGAGAGTACATCTGAAAAGGAAGCCATTCCATTACTAGCTAAAAGACCTTCGAGGACTATTTGGTTAAATGCATCATGAGTTCCTGCTGTCATTTTACGTAAGTCGGGTATGCCACCTGCAGATTTGACAACAAATCCATGGCAAACTGCGCAGTTTTGATTATATTTGCTTTCACCGTCTTGCAATTGGTCAATACTTGCCTGCACAAGTTTTTGCTCAGGTATTGTTTTGTCTCTAACATTAGGAATTGGTAACTTCTCTTTACCACCCAACTTAAAAACTAATAATCTACCAAAATTGTTGTAAGTTAATGAAGCCTGGATTTCTATTGGAGGCAAAGGCTCTCCACCAAATAAATCTCCTCCACCAGAACCTGTTAGGATAGAAACATACTGCTCTCCATCAATTTCAAATGTTATAGGTGGAGCTAACATTGAGGTATAGGTATTAAATTCCCATAATCTCTCTCCAGTATCTTTATCATAAGCAGAGAACATGCCAAGGGCATCTCCTTGAAATACGAGTCCCCCAGCTGTGCCTAGAACACCTCCATTCCAGTAATGAGGAATTGGTACAGACCATTTGGTTTCACCCGTAAGAGGATCAAATGCTTTCAAGAAACCTCCAGGCTTAGGTTGAGATTCAAGATTATTTAGAATATTTTGAGCTAAGGAGCTCATTTCAATTCCCATATTCCACTGACCAGGCGTCCACTTAAAGACCCCAGTTTTTTTGTAATCTTCCTGTATAGCGTAGAAGAAAGGATTTTCTTGGGTTGGAATGTAAGCCAATCCAGCTTCTAGATCTATAGACATTGCTTGCCAGTTGTGAGCACCTAAGGGCCCAGGGAGAACCCAAGCACCATTTTCAGTGTAATCTACAGCTGGATTTTCAACAGGCCTTCCTGTCTCAAGATCAACATGTGTTGCCCAAGTCACAGCCGCAAATGGATGAGCTCTAAGTACCTTCCCGTTCTCTCTATCGATGACATAAAAGAAACCATTCTTTGGAGCCTGTAGTAAAACTTTTTTCATTTCTCCATCAATTTCCATATCAGCCAGAGCCATATCTTGAACAGCAGTATAGTCCCAATTATCTTCTGGTGTGGTTTGGTAATGCCACTTGTAAACTCCTGTATCTGCGTCAACGGCCACTATGGAGGAAAGGAATAGATTGTCTCCTCCTCCTGGCGATCTAATATCTCTTGTCCATGGAGACCCATTACCAACTCCTAAGTAGACATTATTGAAGTCTGGATCATAAACAATTGAATTCCAAACTGTTCCTCCGCCACCAAATTCCCACCAATTGGTGCCTTTCCAGGTTTTAGCAGCCATTTCCATTGCAGGATCTTCAAACCCAAGATCAGGATTTCCAGGAACTGTAAAGAAACGCCAAACTTGATCACCACTCTCCGTATCGTATGCCGTAACGTATCCTCTTACTCCATATTCAGCTCCACCATTGCCTATATAAACCTTTCCTTTGGCAACTCTAGGAGCGCCGGTAATTGTATAAGAGCGAGTTCTATCTATTATTGTGTCCACTTCCCACACTAACTCTCCAGTTTCTGCATTGATGGCAAATAACCTTCCATCTAAGCTAGCTGAGTAAACCTTGCCGTTGTAAACGGCAACACCTCTATTTACTATGTCGCAACAAGCTTTTCTAGCCCACTCGCCTGGAACCTTTGGATCAAATTTCCAGATTGTTTCTCCAGTAAGCGCGTCCACTGCATACACTCGACTCCATGTACTTGTGAAGAACATAATCCCATCAACAACTATAGGTGTGGCTTCTAATGCTCTATTTGTCCCCATATCTTTTGACCAGACTAGACCTAATTCCGATATATTTTCTTTGTTTATGTTATTCAAAGGTGAAAATCTTCGCTCTTCGTAGGTTCTACCATGCGCTAGCCAGTTTCCAGGTTCAGATTCTGCAGCCAATATTCTTTCATCGTCAATTAATCCTATTTCAGTTGAACCAGAGGAGCTTAATTCCTCCTGAATTTGTTCATCTTCTGAGCTGCTGCAGCTTGCCAATAAGATAACTAACGTGAGCCCCAAAATGTTGAATCTATTTTGCATATTCATCTCCATATTTAGTTTTACTCTAACTCTTTTTTTTGACTTTTGGAACAGAACTTACCCATAATATTGGAATGAAATTCAACAATCATTTAAAGACGACTATTTGTCTATTAACACTAATTGTATCTCCCGCAGCAATGACAAAAATTATTGATAATTTAGATAATCAAAGAGTTCAATGGATACCTTTTTCAGATCAAGTCATGGGTGGTGTTTCAGAAGTTAATTTCTTAGAAAAAGAGGAGGAGGGTCTTTCTTATTATCATATGGAAGGAAAAGTTAGTACTGAGAATAATGGTGGATTTATTCAATTCCGTGCCGAAGTTGGCATAGAAGACAATAGCTATGAGGGTTTAAAAATTAAAACCAGAGGAAATGGTGAAGAGTATTATCTTTTTATCAGAACAACTAAGACTAGATTGCCTTGGCTTTATTATGGCTCTTCTTTCATAGCCTCTGAGGAATGGAAATGGATTGAAATTCCCTTCAGTTCTTTTGAAAAAAGTGATGGACGTTTCAGCAGGTTTTTACCTGAAGAATTTGATATCGAAACTATTAAGAGTATAGGTGTAGTTGCCTATGGCAAAGACTTTTATGCGAATATTGACGTTGCCGGTATCGAACTTTATTGATCTAAATCTCTAAAGTTTGGTTTTCTTTTCTCCACAAATGCGGAAACTCCTTCTTTGAACTCTCTAGAATCAGTCCTTACCCTTTGAGTTTCTTTCTCATAGTCCAATTGCTCACTAAGACTACTGAACAATGCCCTGTCATGAGCCTTTACTATGGACTTTAAACCCTCAATAGGACCATCAGCAATCTTTTCAGCTATAGCTTCAGCTGTTTGAATAAGCTCATCATCTTGAACACAATCCCATATCAGCCCCCATTCTTTAGCTTGTTTGGCTGGAATATCTTCCCCCAATAGGCCCATACCATTTGCTCTGGCTCGTCCAATAAGATTAGGTACAAACCAAGAAGCCCCTACATCAGAGATAATCCCCAAGTTTGGACCGAAAACAAGTTTGAATTTTGCTGACTCTGCAGCTACTACAATATCTCCACATAATGCCAATCCAACGCCACCTCCAGCAGCTATTCCATTAATGGCAGTAATTACCGGTTTATTAGATTGCGTTATCGCTTTAACTAAGGGATTAAAAGCATTCTCCATATTTGTAAATGTTGCCTCTCCTGAAGATAACCCCCTTGTTTCTGGCCAACCACCATCAACAAGATCCGCTCCTGAACAAAAACCTCTCCCGTTTCCAGTAATTATTACAGATCGAACTTTCTTGTTAGATTTGGCTTTATTTATGCTCTCCAGAAGCCCAAGAATTAAATCAGCATTCATCGCATTTAAGACATCTGGTCTATTCAAGGTAAGGGTCAGAACACCTTTTTCATTTAAATTTTCTAAAATAGCTTTATTCATATACTTTTCTAATCAAATTGTTTTTCAGTACTGGCAAAAAGGAAATAAAAGATACCTCCAAAAAATGTGATACCAGCAACTACATAAAATACCATATCCCAAGAATTAGTGGCATCAAGGATCATACCTGTAACAATAGCTCCTATGAAGCCAGGAATAGCCGCAACCATGTTTGTTATACCCATCAATCTTCCGGTGTGTTCAGGTCCTATATCAGCATGGTTTACTATAAAACCTCCTGCACTGAATCCTCCAAAGACATTTCCTAAACACATGATGGCAATGATTCCTGCCACGCTTGATAGTTCAGGAACAATGCATAGACAAATACCACTTCCTCCAAACGCTATGGAGTTACATAGCTTTCTAACTGTAATTAACTTAACACCTTTGTTGGTAAGGTAATCTGCAAAATATCCACCCACATTTAAGAATAAGAAAGAAGCAATATGAGGAAGCATTGCCAGTAGGCCCACAGCAGCCATAGGTACTCCTAAACCATCTTTAATAAATATTGGCAACCATGATAAGAAAACGAAGAGGCTATAGTTATTACAGAAATGAGCTACCGCTATAGCCCATAATGGAAGATTGGTACTCCATTTTGAAAATGCCAGTTCACTAGCTTTTTCTGATGCCGGAGCATTTTCTAATATGAATTCTAATTCTTCATCAGATATTTTCGGATCTTCTTTAGGTGAAGAAAAGACGATTCTTTGCCAGTAAAAATACCATATGAATCCTAAACCACCATACAAGTAAAATGCCCATTCCCAACCTAACCTAAGAATAATTATAGGGGTTACTACCAGACCAAATATTGTTCCTATTGGTATGGCACTATTTGTAATAGCTACAGATCTAGCTCTTTCGCTGAAAGGAATCCATCTAGCATAGAGACTATGCCATGCAGGGAATGTTATACCTTCTCCTAAACCCATACCAATTCTTGCAATAATGAGAGCTGCAAAGCCGCCATAAAAAGCCCAAGGTGTAATAAAAGTAAAAATAGACCAGACAATTAAACCTACACCTAAAACTATCTTTGCACCCATCCTGTCTGATAAAAGACCTCCGATAATTTGAGTGAGGATATAGCCCAAATAAAAACTTGAAAGAATAAATCCTCTTTGCGTTTCAGACCAACCAGTACCTTCGCTCATAGGTATGATCGCCAAAGATATGACGACTCTGTCTATGTAACAAATAAACACAGCGGCAACAGTAAGCGAAATTACTTTATATCTTTGTAGCATCCTATTTTCTCCCCTTCGATAGCTATAAGATACATTTTAATTAGATTAATTAAAATAAATTTAGAAATTCGTTATGATTATTCAATCTACGGGGGTTAATTTTTAAAAATGAAAGATAAATATCTATTAGAAGGAATTAAAGTTATCGATGCAGCAAGTTTCATAGCAGGACCTTCAGCAGCAACAATCATGTCTGATTTTGGAGCTGAAGTTATTAAAATTGAGCCTGCGGATGGTGATAGTTTAAGAAACCTAATTGCCAACGGAAGAATGCCAGAAGGCAAAGAGAATTATTGCTGGGAATTAACTTCAAGAAATAAGAAGAGTGTTTCTTTGAATCTGAAAAAAGAAGAAGCAAAAAGTGTACTTATAGATTTAGTAAAAGAATCTGATGTTTTTATTACTAATATGCCTTTTCCAATAAGAGAAAAGCTAGGTATAACTGCTGCTCATATAAGACCTCATAATAAAAAAATAATCTATGCTTCTTTAACGGGGTATGGTGAAACAGGACCAGATAAAGATAGGACCGCTTATGATTCAATGGCTTGGTGGGCTAGAAGCGGATTGATGGATTTCGTCAGACCCTCTAACAATCATCCTGTTGCATGGTCCACACCAGGTATGGGAGATCATCCTACCGGAATGGCCCTATATGGAGCAATTATGACAGCATTATTTAGGCGAGAAAGGACAGGAGATGGTAGTGAGGTTTCTACTTCATTAATGTCTAACGGGGCTTGGGCAAATGGTGTTTTCATTCAAGCTGCATTAATGGATGTTGAGTTTCCAGAACGCGAAGAACCTCTACCAAGACATCCATTTTATGACTTTTATTTGACAAAGGATGATAGGGAGTTTGCTCTTGGAATGATCAATTCACGAGTTGAATGGCCAAAGCTAATAGAAGTTCTTGGGAGACCAGACTGGCTTGAAAGAGACCTTTATGAATTTACAGATCCTTTTGCAAATGCAGATATATTAAGAGCAGAGCTATCTGAAGAGTTTAGGACAAGGAAGCTCTCAGAAATTGATAATCTTTTGCGTAATTCTGGTGTCACTTACGGAATACTGGGAAGAACTACTGATCACAGGGAAGATGAACAGTTTATAAAGAGCGAGACTCTTGTGCCTCTAGAGCATAATGCATTCGAAAATTTAATGACTGTCAGTAGTCCTTTTTTGATTAACGAAGAGAAGAAAATAGATTTTAAACGCGCACCTCACGTAGGAGAAGATACTGTAGAGGTACTAAAGGGTTTGGGTTACTCTGATAAAAAAATAGCCGAATTAAAATCAAATCAATCAATTCATTTTCCAAGCTAATAGGAGCCTGATATGCAAAGATATCTATCATTTCCCATTACAATAATCCTTTTATTATCATCCTGTTCTGTAGAAAAAGACTGCCTTGAAGCGGACTTAGTTCTGATAAATGCTAAGGTCTATACTGCAAACGAAAAACTTCCTGAAGCCGAAGCAGTTGCAATCCTCAAAGATAAGATAATTTTTGTAGGATCTGCAAACGAATCCATTCAATACACTTGCAACGACAACCGCATAGAAGACCTTCAAGGTAAATTCATATTTCCTGGGTTCATTGATGCTCACGCTCATCTAAAAGGAATAGGCTATAGAGAAATGAATCTTAATCTGCAAGGAGCCAACAGCCTAAAAGAAATGCTTACTCAGGTTGAGATATATGCAAATAAATTAGAGCAAGGAAAATGGGTTGTCGGAAGAGGTTGGATAGAAAAAAAATGGCCAGAGGGTAGATTCCCAACTATTCAAGAACTTGACATGATTTCACCTGATAAGCCTATGGCTTTAGAGCGTGCTGATGGTCATGCAATTATTGTAAATAGTTTGGCGCTAGAAATGGCAAATATTACGGGTGATACTCCTGATCCTGTGGGAGGTAAGATCGATAAAGATGTAAATGGAAAGCCTAATGGAGTTCTTATCGATAAAGCTTCACTATTAGTTGAATCAATTATTCCTAAGCGAACTAGAGAAGATGAAAAACAAGCCTTGAGATTAGGATTAGATAGAACAGCAATGATGGGGTGGACCCAACTACAAGATGCTGGTTCTCCACTTTCTGATTATGAAATTTTGAAAGAAATAAAAGAAGAAGAAGGTTTGCCGGTAAGGATACACATGTATATAAGCGATGGAGAAGATGCACTTAAATTTATAAATACAGGACCTTATTTTGATGAAGATCATTATCTGATTTCTAGAGGAGTTAAGTTATATGCAGATGGAGCAATAGGTTCAAGAGGAGCCGCTTTTTTTGAAAAGTATGATGATTATGAAACCAAGGGCTTAGTTATTTTCCAAAAAGAAGAGACTATGCCTAAGCTTATAAAATCTTTAGTTAATGGAATTCAGATTCAAACTCATGCGATAGGAGATTTAGCTAATAGCATTACTCTCGATTGGTATGAGGAGGCTTTTAATTCTGTAAAGCTTGAGAATAGGTTAATTGAGAATCCACGTTGGCGAATAGAGCATGCTCAAAATATTCTTCCTGAAGACCAGATTAGATACTCAGATCTAGATGTTATTGCTTCAATGCAACCTTCTCATGCAATAGGTGATTTACATTTTGCTCATAAGAGATTAGGTGAACAAAGACTTGATAATGCATATACATGGAGGAACTTGATTGATCTGGGAGTAACTATAGCCGGAGGTTCAGATGCTCCAGTAGAGATAGGAGATCCTAGAATAGAGTTTAAAGCTGCAGTGAGCAGAAAAGATCTGGATGGATTTTATAAAGACTATTGGAACATTGAGCAATCTGTGAGCAGAGAAGAGGCTTTATATATGTTTACAAAATGGGCATCTTACTCAGTATTTGAAGAGGATATAAAAGGAACTATTGAAGTAGGGAAACTGGCAGACTTTACGGTATTTTCAAAGGATCTAATGACTATACCTGAGGAAGAGATAATGTCTTCAGAAGTAGTGATGACTATAGTAGGAGGAGAAATTAAATTCTCAAAATAAAAAAAGGGCACCTAAGTGCCCCTTTTTTATATTTACAAATCTACTTATAAGTCCATTCCTAGTCTTATGTAGTAGAAAGCACCGTTGAAACCTAAAGGTGCAAACTCAGGGTAGATCGCTCCACAACAAGTTACACCAGTATCTTCTTCAGGATACTCATCAGTAATGTTTTCAGCACCGATTGTAAATTGGTAATTTCCCATATCTCTTGTAAATTCAAGATCAAGTTGAGTTTGATCATCAAGAGTTGTGATATCAGGATTTCCAAGATCGTTAAGACCATAGTAGTACTCTGACTCACCAACGTACATGTATCTGGCTAAAATAGTCCAATCACCCACATTATGAACAGCACTCAAGTTCCATCTGTTCTCAGGAAGTAATGCTTCCAAAGCAGCTATTCTTGAAGCGCTAAGTAAGCTTGAACTATCAACTTCTGTTTCAGTTTCGTTATAAACAAAAGTAAAGTCCGTAACACCATCACCTATCTCAGTAGAGTAAGTAGCTACAACATCAATACCATCAGTTGTTGTATCGAAGTCGTTGGTAAAGAACCTAAACGTTTGCATATCAGAAGCACCTGGTACTTTAGCAGCAACCAACGCAGCTCTTTGTGCATCAGTTAGACTGAAGTTTCCAGTAAGTGCTATACGATCAGTAAGCTCTATTTCATATGCATCAATTGTTACATTAAGCGCATCTGTTACATCCCAAACAACACCGAAACTAAAGTTGTCAGATTCTTCAGGTTGAAGAGCCTTTCCACCTGCAGTAGCAGCTATAGGGTTTGTTGGAGAAAGAGTACCTTGCTGTACTAATTCACCTGTTCCAGATACGGAAGCAGTAGTTACGTTTGAAACATTAGATTGTCCAGGAGTAGGAGCCCTAAAGCCTGTACTAACTGTAGTTCTTAGCTTCACATTATCTGTAGCTCTGTAAAGAGCTGAGAATTTAGTATTTGTTGTTGTACCAAAGGTATCGAAATCTTCGAATCTAGTAGCAAAACCTAATACAAGTTTTTCAGTAACATCGCCTTCAAAATCTAGGTACACGGCATAGTTTTGTTGATCCCAAACACCAGCGATATCAGGAGTAAATCCTGCGAATCCGTTTGAACCAATACCAAAACCTTGATTGAAATAAGGACCAGTTGTGAAACTAGCAACATCTCCGTTAACTATTTCGAACTGTTCTTCTCTCCACTCAAAACCATAAGCAAAACTTAGATCAAAAGAATCCATTGGAATGCTTCTAACAAAGTCAGCATTGAAGTTCTTTTCTAATTGAATGTAGCTACCTGGATTAAATTCAGTTGGAGATTGCGGTCCAAGTGAAGGGTTAACCGTATTCATTATGAAGAAATCTGATCTGTTCTCACCTACATGAACGCTTATGTCGTATTCAGTTCCACTTTCAAAAGTACCTGAAACTCCAGATGCGATAGACCAGTCAGTTACATCACCACCAAAACTAGGTGTGAATCCACCAGGGAATAGTTCGTTGAAAACAAAACAGTTATCATCATTCAAGTAAGCGTCTAAAGCAGCTCCAACTAGATTTCCAGCTGTAGCATCAACGTTAGAAGCACAAGTTCTTGCACCTCCAGCTGCTTGACCGGCGTCAGCTATAAGTCTTATGTCGCTACCATCATCATACACACCAGTTCTGTTGTTAGGATTTCTGAAGAAGAAACCTCCCAAAACATTCTTTTCGGCATAATTAGCGAACATATAGAATTTTTTCGAATCATCCAGATCTAAGCCCACATTAGCAGCGAACTTATAATCATCAGTCACTTGAGGTGATCCCCAAACCTGGGCTTCACCATTACCGAAAGGATGTTTCCAAACAGGAACTCCAGCATCGATTAGAGATTGAGCATCTCCACGTTGAGCACTTCTAGCCGTTGGATCAACTTCTTGGATTTCCATGGAAAGATTTGCGTAACCATTTTCTGTGAAAGGCATACCGACGTTGGCAGCTATTCTCCAAGTGTCACCGTCACCTTCACTGTACTCACCATTCTTTATTTCTAATCTAGCTCCCTCAGAACTATCATTTAAAACGAAATTAAGAATACCAGCGATAGCATCTGAACCGTATTGGGCCGCAGCACCATCACGAAGGACTTCAACTTTCTTTAAGGCAATAGAAGGAATGGCAGATATATCTGGACCTTGAGCTCCATCAGCAATTCCACCACCGAGGAAAGAAATAACAGCTCCTCTGTGCCTTCTTTTACCATTTACCAATACAAGCATGTTGTCTGGTGGTAAACCTCTAAGGTTAGCTGGTCTTATAAGAGTAGCAGCATCACTTATAGGTTGAGTATTTACATTAAAAGAGGGAACAAGTGTCCTAATCATATAGTCCATGTCCACTCCACCCTGATTTTTTATATCAGAAGCTGATATAACATCTACTGGAGCAGGAGAGTCTCCCACTGATCTAGCATCTCTTCTGGAACCTACAGCTACAACTTCTTCAACTTCATCGGCAGCAGCCATGAAAGAAGGAATTACAGGTAAGGTTAAAAGCGAAAAAGAGATAGCTAAACTACCAAATTTTGTTTTAAACATATTGTTTACCCCAAAGTTAATTTAAAAAAATGCTTTAGGCACATTGTAGTGACATAAAAAGGGCTATTTACAATTCCGTTTTAGCCATTTTTTTTATATCGCTGCAATAGGATCAAAGCACGATGGCAACATTTTAAAGGTGGTTGAGTATATATGCAAACTTAAATAAACTTACTTTTAAACAAAAAATAATATTTAAGGTACAAATGTACCTTTTTATATGTACCTTTTTAATGTTCGAACATAGAATTGCCAACAAAGAAGACCAAGAAAACATTGAAAAATTAATGGAGTCTTCAATTAATCAAATGCTAGGCAAGATGCTAAGTTTAGATCAGTTGGAGGCAGCGAAAGAGTCAATGGGTTTGGATACAACTTTGATAAAAGATAGAACGTATTTCTTGATTTTTTCAGATAATACTCTAGTTGGATCAGGAGGTTATAGCGCAAGAAAAACGCTTTTTGGAGGTAATCATACTCCTAATCGTTCAGATGATTTCCTTACTCCAGGTAAAGATGCAGCTAAAGTGAGAGCCATGTATACCCATCCAAAGTGGGTTAGAAAAGGCATTGGGAGCTTGATACTGAAATTAGCTGAAGAGGAATCTTTAAGGTTGGGATTTAAAAGATGTGAATTAATGGCAACGGTTTCTGGAATACTTTTATATGAAAAGAGAGGCTATGAGGTGGTAGAAGAGACAGAATATGTAAGTCGCAAAGGCAATACAGTACCTATGTATAAAATGGAAAAAGAGTTATGACAGAAAAAAATCAGCTTAATATATTTGATGAGCAGTTAGAAGAATGTAGTTGCGATCCCTTAACAGGTTTCTTTAGATCCGGCTGTTGCGAAACCTCAGAACAGGATTTGGGCAGTCATACTGTTTGTGCTTTGATGACTGAAGAGTTTCTGCAGTTTAGTTTTAAAAAGGGCAATGACTTGATAAGTGCTGTACCTCAATTTGATTTTCCAGGACTAAAGCCAGGAGATAAATGGTGCTTATGCGCAAATAGATGGCTCGAAGCGTATGAAGCTAAATCAGCCCCTTTAATCCTTGCCAAGGCAACTCACAAAAGAGCGTTAGAGATAATCTCAATGGAACAGATAAAAGAATACGCAATAGATATATCATGAAAAATGATCTTTATTTCATGGGAAAAGCTTTAGAGGAGGCAGAAAAAGCTTTTAGGAAAGGGGAGGTGCCTGTAGGTGCCGTACTTACACTCAATGATGAGATTGTATCAATTGGACACAACACACCTATTGAATCAAATGATCCAAGTGCACACGCGGAAGCAAATGTTATTAGAAAGGCAGCCAAAGAATTGAATAATTACAGATTACCCAACACATCTTTATACGTTACGTTAGAGCCTTGCATGATGTGCTGCGGATTAATTGTGCACTCAAGAATTAAAAACCTTATATTTTCAGCTAAAGATCCAAAGTCTGGAGCAGTAGTGAGCAGAGCTCATTTACTAGATTCAGATTTTGTTAATCACGAAGTTAATTATTACCAAGGACCGCTTCAAGAAGAAGCTTCAAAGCTTTTGAAGGATTTTTTCAAACATAAGAGGTTATAGATCAAATTGCGTCCATATTGGAGCGTGGTCAGAGGGTTTCTCCATCCCTCTAATATCATAGTCGATACCAGACCCTTGAACTTTTGAGTTGAGTTTTTTAGTCACCCAAATATGATCAATTCTAAGACCTCTTTTAGGGTTATCTTCAAAGCCCTTGCTTCTGTAATCAAACCAGCTAAATTCATCATCTTTTTCTGGGAATAGAGTTCTGTATGAGTCGAACAGACCCCAATCTGTTAGATCTTTTAGCATTTCTCTCTCCTCTGGCAAAAAACTGCATTTACCGGTACGAAGCCATCTTTTTTTATTCTCTTCTCCAATTCCTATATCAATATCTTGAGGTGAGATATTAAGATCACCCATGACAATTAAGTTATCTTTAGGATCATAATTTTGTTTAATATGTTTAATTAAATCTTTATAAAATTTAACTTTGTAAGGGAACTTTATTGGATGCTCTCTTTCTTCTCCCTGTGGAAAGTATCCATTTAAGATATGAATCTTATTTTTTCCTTTCTTTAGGGTTACAGAAATAAACCTCTTTTGTGCTTCATCATCATCAGTTTCAAATCCTTTTTTTACATCAATTGGATCATTTTTCGTGAATATTGCTACACCGTAATGTCCCTTTTGACCATGAATATGAGCTTTATAACCAAGCGACTCAGGGATTTCATATGGGAAATCATCGTCGTGAACTTTAGTTTCTTGAAAGCCAATCGCTTCGGGTTGGTGTTTCTTAACTATAGCTTCAACTTGATGAGGCCTAGCTCTGATGCTGTTGATATTAAAAGAAATTATCTTCATTGAGTGTAAGCTTTATCGTTTAGAGCGAAAACAGGTTCATTTTTTATTTCTATTAGGTCAATGAGAATATTTGCTGCCTCTCCAAGAATTTCTGATTCTACATTCAGTTGATCGGGGTCATCATCACTATCCATAAATTCTTTGTAAGAGCTAAATGTTGGTAGATTTAATTTTTTCCTTAAATCATTTTCGTTTGATAGAAGAAATTCTTCAATTTTATTTTTCTGTTTAATTCTCTCTTCTAAATTAAGATCTAAAAATTCATTTTGATTATCTTCCCGCCATTGTTTTCTGAACTTAATACTTTCAAAAAGTGCAGATTGATTGATCCTTTTAGAACTTCTTGCCTTTAATTGATTTTTGTAATGACTGACTCTATTGAAATCTTTGTAGGCAATTCCGGGAATAGAATCATGATCTAAAGCTCTTTCATAATTGCTTTCACCTAATTCTTCGACATTGAATTGAGAGGGCAAAGTTATGTCGGGCTGTATACCAATCTTTTGGTTACTGCTTCCTGAAACTCTATAAAACTTTGATTCAGTGAATTTTATTTGACCAGCTGTTAACGGGTCCACTCTCTGTACAGTGCCTTTACCAAAAGTGCTTGTCCCTACCACTAAACCTCTATCATAGTCTTGAATTGCGCCTGCTAGAATTTCTGAAGCAGAAGCACTGAACTTATTCACTAAAACAACTAATGGTTTATCAAAAAAACGGTATCCCCATCTTTCTCCTAGACCCTGAATATTGCCGTTTGAACTCTTAACTTGAACGGTCGTTCCTCTTCCTAGGAAAAGGTGGGCTAAAGCATTTGCTTCATACAGTGAGCCACCGCCATTGTTTCTAAGATCAACGATCAGGCCGTCTATGTTTTCTTTATTTAGTTCTTTTATTAGTCTTTTAACATCTTTGCTACTACTTTTGTAGTTGTAGTCACGTTTTTGATACGCATCGAAGTCAAAGTAAAAAGCAGGCAGTTCTATCACTCCTACTTTATAGTCTTTTGTATCGCGTTCTAGTGTTATTATTTTCTTTTCGGCAGCCTGATCCTCTAACTTCACAACATTTCTGACAATCAAAACCTCTTCAGTTTCACTATCATTTAGGGCCGAGGATGGAATTATTTCCAGTCTTACTTTTGATCCTTTCGGCCCTCTTATGAGATCGACAACATCATCAATTCGCCATCCAACTACATCCACTATTTCACCCGTATCATCTTGCCCAACTCCAACTATCTTATCTTCAGGCTGCAACATATCTGTTTTTTCAGCTGGACCTCCTGGTACTAATGAAGATATGGAGGTGTAGAGCCCGTCTGATGAAAGCAATGCACCTATGCCTTCAAGCGAAAGGCTCATATTAATGTCAAAATCCTCAGAGTTTTTAGGA
>Ga0208127_1001023_pt1 | contig 14198 bp, 14 predicted proteins | sample ETNtaG_6_FD_185751 | JGI IMG/M metagenome (GOLD analysis project Ga0208127, IMG submission 185751) | Marine microbial and viral communities from oxygen minimum zone, Eastern Pacific Ocean - ETNP201306SV45 (SPAdes) (version 2) | ecosystem: Environmental > Aquatic > Marine > Oceanic ...
ATACTACAATTTCTCTTAGGACGTAAAAATGCCACTACTTTCACGAATAAAATTAATAATTGCAGATTAGTTTCCTGTAATATTTGACTGAGCAATCAAAGAAGTTTTAGATTGTCCAGAGTTGCGAGCTATTAGTTTGGCTTTATAAATACGTTTAGTCAAAGATTTGGCTAAGAGAAACTTAATACCGACTCGGTTACCGATGGGAGATCACATGCCTGATACTATTTTTCCTCCAAGTGACAAATTTAAAGCGAATGCTATCATCGACAAACAAAAATACGACGAGATGTATTCTGAATCGATAAATAATCCCGATGCCTTTTGGTCAAAACACGGATTGAGAATAGATTGGATTAAACCCTTCACAAAAATTAAAGACGTGTCATACGAGCACCCCTCTGTTTCAATAAAATGGTTTGAAGATGGTGAACTTAATGTTTCTGCCAACTGTATCGACCGACATCTAGAAAAACGCGGAAACCAGACAGCGATTGTTTGGGAGGGAGATAACCCAGCAGAAAGTAAACATGTCACTTATAACGAATTGCATCATCAAGTTTGTAAGCTTGCAAATGTGTACAAAAACTTGGGTGTCTCGAAAGGCGACCGCGTAGTTCTATACATGCCGATGATACCAGAGGCTGCCTATGCTATGCTAGCATGCGCCAGGATTGGAGCTATCCACTCTATAGTTTTTGCTGGCTTTTCGCCAGAGGCATTAGCCGCCAGAGTTGAGGGCTGCAAAGCCTCACTAATAGTCACGGCTGATGAAGCTCCAAGGGGTGGAAAAAATACTCCCTTAAAAGCCAATGTAGATAAAGCTTTGGAAATCTGTGGTGACGTTAAAACTCTCGTAGTTGAAAGAACTGGAGGGAATGTATCCATGAAAGATGGTCGAGATACATCTTTCAATGCAGCAATGAAGGAGGCATCAGAAAAATGTGAGCCAACAGTGATGAATGCTGAAGACCCACTATTTATTCTTTATACTTCTGGCTCGACCGGAGCCCCCAAAGGTGTCCAACATTGTTCCGGCGGTTACCTGGTGTGGGCATCAATGACCCATGAATATGTTTTTGACTATCATGATGGTGATATTTATTGGTGCACGGCAGACGTTGGATGGGTAACCGGCCACAGCTACATTGTTTACGGACCTCTAGCGAATGGGGCGACAACACTGATGTTTGAAGGTATTCCAACTTTCCCTGATGCATCTAGATTTTGGCAGGTCTGCGAAAAACATAAGGTAAACCAGTTTTATACCGCTCCGACTGCTATTCGCGCTTTGATGGGCCAAGGCAATGAGTTTGTAGAAAAATGTGACCTGTCATCTTTGAAGGTTTTAGGGACTGTTGGCGAGCCTATAAATCCTGAGGCATGGAATTGGTATAATGAGGTTGTTGGTAAAGGAAATTGTCCAATTGTTGACACGTGGTGGCAAACTGAAACTGGCGGGCACCTTTTAACTCCCCTTCCAGGAGCTACAGACACAAAACCGGGTTCTGCAACCAATCCATTTTTTGGCATTGAGCCAGTAATTTTAGACCCTCAAACAGGCAAAGAATTATCCTCTCCTGAAGCAGAAGGCGTTTTGTGTATTAAAGATAGTTGGCCAGGACAAATGCGTACTGTTTACGGAGACCATGATCGCTTCGTCAAAACGTACTTCAGCGATTATAAAGGATATTATTTCACTGGTGATGGCTGCCGTCGGGATAGTGATGGTTATTACTGGATTACTGGTCGTGTCGATGACGTAATAAACGTATCGGGTCATAGAATGGGAACCGCAGAAGTGGAAAGTGCACTTGTTGCCCATCCTAAAGTTTCAGAGGCAGCAGTTGTCGGCTTTCCCCACAATATTAAAGGGCAAGGTATCTATTGCTATGTCACACTCATGTCTGGAGAAACACCTACAGAAGAACTGAGGCTGGAATTAAGGAACTGGGTTCGTAGTGAAATCGGACCTATTGCTTCACCGGATCTGATCCAATGGGCACCTGGCTTACCTAAGACCAGATCTGGTAAAATTATGCGGCGAATACTGAGAAAAATCGCAGAGAATGATTATGGTTCTTTAGGCGACACGTCGACATTGGCAGAGCCTGCCGTTGTAGATGATTTGATTATAAATAGAATGAACGATGCTTAAAAGATACAGCCAAATTTCGAACAATCTGAAAAATTAGTCAGCCTTGGAAATTTTGCTTAAATTTTCTCTTAGGGTTGTTTTTAAAACTTTCCCATAATTATTCTTGGGTAGCTCGCTGACTTGGATATATCTTTTAGGCCTCTTAAACCGGGCAATGTGCTCAAGACAATGTTTGTCCAAAACTTGTGACGAAATTTGATAGCCCTTTTCTGCCACAATGAACGCCACGACTTCTTCACCCCATTCGTCACTTTCGCTTCCAACAACTGAAGCTTCACTTACAGTTTCGTGGAGAAGCAAGATTTCTTCGACCTCTCGGGGGTATATATTTGATCCACCAGAAATAATCATATCTTTAGAACGATCGTGCATAGTAATGTAGCCGTCTTCATCGATTGAACCCATATCTCCCGTCAAAAGCCAGCCGTTTACAATTGTTTTTGAGGTGGCTTCCCTATTATCCCAGTAACCTGGCATAACAAGCTCACCTCTCACCATAATTTCACCAATCTCTCCAGGGGTCATTGCGGCCCCCTCTTTATTTCCTATTTTAACTTCAACAGCAGATTGAGCGTAACCAACTGACTGTAAACGCTTCTTCCATTTTTCAGAGTCTCTATCTGAGACTTCAAATCTAGGTAGAACGGTTATACCCATAGGACATTCACCTTGTCCGTACACTTGAATAAATAATGAACCAAACTGCTCTACTGCCTCAATTATATCTGATAAATACATGGGTCCTCCCGCATATACGATTGTGCGGATCCCATCTCCATCATAACCATTCTTCCTAGAGAAAGTTGTTAACCGTTTTACCATGGTAGGAGCAGCAAACATATGAACATTTTGTAATGTTTCAGCCAAACCAAAAATTTCTTCTTCGTCAAAGCCACCACTTACAGGTATTGCATGTCGAGCCCCTGCTAACACATGCATGATGCTGTACAAACCTGCTCCATGTGACATTGGTGCAGCATAAAGCGTGGTATCGGAAGGATGAACTTGGTCAACATCGGCAAAGTATGAAAGTGCCATAGTCTTTATCATACCATGAGTTATCATAACGCCTTTGGGTCTACCGGTAGTACCAGAAGTATAAAATAACCAAGCTAAGTCAGTAGATGAGCGCTTTACTGGTGGAATATGAATATTTGAGTCAAATTGCTGCCACTTTGGGTTGAATACAGTAACACCAGGAAAATTTATTTCAGAAATTGAACTCTCCTCACATAAAACGTAAGCACACCCGGCATTTTCTAAAATCCAACCTACTTCTTTTGTGTGAAGCTTAGAGTTGATAGGTAAAATAACTGCCCCCATTGACCAGATTCCATAGAATGCAATTAAATATTCTGGGCAGTTGCGCATATATACCGCAACTCGATCGCCTGGTTTGATACCTTCATTTTCTAAATGAGATCTTAGGGCACAAACAGCTAGCCAAAATTCCTTATATGTCGCAAGGCATTCAGAACCTAGAAATATAGCTTGCCGGTTTGGGTGTCTTACGGCAGTTCGTTCTAGCCAGATAGCAAGGTTCATGTCATAGGGCCTGCATAATTAGGTTTTATAAGTCTTACTAGCTTAATATATTAAATATTCTACACAACAGACTAAACATTTTACCAAATTAATATTTTTAGAAACATAAATTAAAATCAATTTTTTCGAGAAGTTTCGCAGCAAGTTCTTTTCACAGGGCCGAGCATGTCATATACAGGCGTAAACGGCTGGTGGTACAGCAAAAGGGACAAGAGGGCAAAATGGCAAAAAGTAATACCAACAAAGATGTGGATTTCATCGAAGCTTTAGCAGGACTGCTTCGCCAACATGACTTAAATGAAGTTGAGGTAAGCAGGGAGTATGGAAAAGATGACAGCTTAACCGTAAGAGTAGCTAGAGGTGGTCAAGTTGTAACAACAGCTCCAACAAGCAATATTCCTCAGACCATATCAACACCCGCCGCCCCAACAACGCCTGTACAACCCACACAATCGCAAGAGCCAGCTGATGATCCAGTAACACATCCAGGTGCTGTTACATCGCCTATGGTGGGCACAGTATACATGCAACCCGAGCCAGGCGCTCCCGCTTTTATAACAGTTGGCGCCTCTGTTTCAGAGGGGGATACTCTACTCATAGTTGAAGCAATGAAGACAATGAACCAGATCCCTGCCCCAAAATCTGGAATAATAAAGAGAATATTAGTTGAAGATGGGGCAGCCGTAGAATTTGGCGCACCACTCGTTATTGTCGAATAGGACAGGCAATGTTCAATAAAATTCTAATCGCAAATCGTGGAGAAATTGCTTTACGAGTTATTCGCGCGTGCCGCGAAATGGGGATCAAATCTGTGGCAGTACACTCCACTGCAGATAGCGATGCAATGCATGTTCGAATGGCTGACGAAAGTGTTTGTATTGGCCCCGCGGCAGGAACTGCAAGCTATCTATCAATGCCGGCAATAATAGCTGCATGCGAAATTACTGGAGCTGAAGCAATTCATCCTGGTTATGGTTTTTTGTCTGAGAATGCAAAATTTGTTCAAATAGTCGAAGATCACAGCCTAGTTTTTATTGGCCCAACGGCAGAGCACATTCGCATTATGGGAGACAAAATTACAGCCAAAGACACAATGAAGGACCTTGGTGTGCCATGTGTCCCGGGTTCAGACGGTGGTGTTCCCGACGTAAATACCGCTAAAAAAATTGGCGCTGAAATAGGCTATCCCGTGATAATTAAGGCTACAGCTGGAGGCGGCGGCCGGGGAATGAAGGTTGCAAAAACAGAAGGCGAGATGGAGCAGGCCTTTATGACGGCCAGAGCCGAGGGCAAAGCAGCCTTTGGAAATGATGAAGTTTATATTGAAAAGTATTTAACGACGCCTAGACATATAGAAATCCAAGTCTTTGGTGATGGAAAAGGTACAGCAGTCCACCTAGGCGAAAGAGATTGCTCACTACAAAGGCGTCATCAGAAAGTTTTCGAAGAAGCTCCGGGGCCCTGCATAACCGCTGAAGAGCGAGAAAAAATAGGTAAAATTTGTGCAGATGCAGTGGCCAAAATAAATTATATTGGAGCGGGTACCATAGAGTTTCTTTACGAAAATGGGGAATTCTATTTTATAGAGATGAATACTAGGCTCCAAGTTGAACATCCAGTTACCGAAAGCATTTTTGGTGTGGACTTGGTTCGAGAGCAAATCCGCGTAGCATCTGGCTTGGATATGAGCTTTGGACAAAAAGATCTAACAATTAACGGGCATGCAATAGAGGTAAGAATAAATGCTGAAAAATTACCAAACTTTGCACCTTGCCCTGGAAAAATTACCGCATATCACGCACCTGGTGGCTTAGGTGTTAGAATGGACAGTGCGATTTATGACGGTTATTCGATACCCCCATATTACGACAGTTTAATTGGGAAACTGATAGTACATGGTCGCGACAGAAAAGAAGCTTTGGCCAGATTGTACGGAGCCTTATCAGAGATAATTATCGACGGAATAGATACGACAATACCTCTCTTTGACGCTTTATTAAGAGAAGAGGATATTAATAATGGTTCATATAATATCCATTGGTTAGAGCAGTGGTTAGAAAAAAACTTAGCTGAACCAAATTAATGTAGGAATTAACCAGAAGTTTTATTTCGAGGGTAAAAGTGATTAACTATTTGTCACCTGAAGTTCTCCTGTTTGCATACCAGCAAGGTCTTTTTCCAATGGCCGAAAGCCGTGATGCTAAACAAATCCAATGGATCCAACCCAAAAAGAGAGGAATATTCCCGATAGGAGAATTTCATATATCCAAGTCTTTAAGGCGTGCACTACTAAAAAATGACTATTCCATAAAAATAAATTCCAACTTTCCCAAAGTTATAGAAAAATGTGCTGATAGAAATGAAACCTGGATCAATAGCGACATTTATGATTGCTACTGCAAGCTGCACAAAGATGGATTTGCTCATTCAGTTGAAGTGTGGAAAGACAGCCAATTGATTGGGGGTGTGTATGGAGTTGCTATAGGTGCTGCCTTTTTTGGTGAAAGTATGTTTTCTGAGGCATCCAACGGATCAAAAATCGCTCTTGCATACTTACATGATAGGCTCTTAAAAACTGGATTTTTGTTATTTGACACACAATTCTTAACTGAGCATTTAGCGAGTTTGGGTGCCATAGAAATTACTCAGGATGAGTATTTAACCAAGCTAGAAAAATCATTAAACAAAAATGCTAAGTTTGTAGACACTAACTATTCAGTGGATGTTGAAACCATCGCACACCGAAGTACCCAAACATCATAACGCGCATCTTCTAAAGGGTTCAGTGCAGGTGATGAAGCAACCATCCATCCTCTAAATATTTCACTTTCAGATTTTTCTTTAAAAATCTTGAGGTGAGCGAAAGCGTCACCAACTGGATTGCTAACTGGATAACGACATTCTGAAAGAGTAATTGAAAGTTTCCAAAGTGAATATGTATCGCCAGATTTGAGTCCAAAATCGACCACTTCTCCACTAACTTTATCCAAACCTCTTAATAAAGCGCCATCAGCTATATTGGTTTCTTCTTTTGCATTTGCAAAAGACAGTGGGGATAAGAAAAAAATAACAAGTAATAAAAGCTTGCTCAATTATCACTTCCTGAAACAAATTTCAGCAGCAAGGAAACCAAGCTCACAGAGCCCTGCGTGTCGAGGAACTCGTCACCAGGCTGCATGTAGTCATAAGAGGCACCAGGAATGATTTCTATAAAATTTCCACCCAGCAAACCCTCTGAACTAACGGTCAAGGCACTGTCATCTGGAATATCTATTTGATTTTCGATAGCCAGTTTGGCTTCAGCTCGATAAGTCTCAACATTGAGAGATAAGTCGCTTACGGTACCAACTTTTACACCGGCTAGGCGAACATCCGTCCCTACATGTATTCCATCAGCAGATCTAAAATCCGCTATTAAATTATAGTGTTTTGAGTTTGACAGGGAAAGACTAGTGGTCTGATAAACAAAAACAATAAAGCCTAAAGCAACAGCAAGCACAACCGCCCCAATTATTACCTCAAGTTTATTTTCTTTCATTTATTTACTCCGGGCTCCACGCCTCGTAATCCTGTCGTTCTTTAAGATTTTTCCGCTTTAAAGAACCAGATGGTTTATATGATGCAAGACTACCCGTAACATTTGGCTTATGAGAAATTTCCCATGATTTCCTAGGCAGCGGCTTTTCAGTTGGTGGCTCATCCCATGTTTTATGCAACCAACCATGCCATTCAGCACTTATCCGGCTGGCTTCAACCTCACCATTATAAATAACCCATCTACGATTATCATGCTTGTCTTTGAAAAATACATTACCAGCGTCGTCTTCACCCACTTTAACGCCCTTGCGCCAAGTATAGAGCTGTGTTCCTAAAGTTTGGCTATTCCACCATGTTGTGGCCTTAGAAAGCACGCTAAATACACCCATAATAAACTCCAATATTCTCCAATCTTTTATGCAATAGAAATTGAAAAACGTCCATATGCTTGGGAAAGCAAATTATGCAGATTGGTCTTCTTTTTGATTTTCCGCGTAGATCATGAGGGGACTTGTCTCAGAACTTACAGCTTCTTCATTAACAACCACCTCTGTCACTTCATCCAGACCGGGCAAATCAAACATTGTGTCTAGTAATATATCTTCAAGAATAGACCTCAATCCTCGAGCTCCAGTTTTTCTCTCAATAGCTCTTTTTGCGATCGCATTTAAAGCATCGTCAGTAAAAGTTAACTTAGTATCCTCTAACTCAAAAAGCCGTTGATATTGTTTTACTAAGGCATTTTTAGGTTGAGTAAGTATTGTGACCAAAGCGTCTTGGTCTAAGTCTTCTAGAGTGGCTAAAACAGGCAATCTCCCCACAAATTCGGGAATTAATCCAAACTTAAGTAGATCTTCAGGTTCTAAATCCTTAAATATTTCCCCTACACCACGCTCATCATCGTCACGCACATCTGCGCCAAAACCCATAGCGCTACCCTTGCCACGCTGAGCAATTATTTTATCAAGGCCTGCAAATGCACCGCCACAGATAAACAAAATATTAGTCGTATCGACTTGCAAGAACTCTTGTTGAGGATGCTTTCTTCCACCTTGAGGAGGAACACTCGCCACTGTCCCTTCCATAAGTTTTAATAAAGCTTGCTGAACACCTTCACCAGATACGTCTCTTGTAATTGAAGGATTTTCAGATTTGCGGGTGATCTTATCAACCTCATCAATGTAGACAATTCCCCGTTGAGCACGCTCAACGTTATATTCTGAGGCTTGTAAAAGCTTTAAGATTATATTTTCAACATCTTCACCTACATATCCGGCCTCTGTGAGTGTGGTCGCATCGGCCATAGTGAAGGGAACATCAAGAATTCTAGCTAAAGTTTGAGCCAAAAGAGTTTTACCACACCCTGTAGGTCCAATCAGTAAAATATTTGACTTGGAAAGTTCTATATCACCCGATTTCGCGGAATGCTCCAAACGCTTGTAGTGATTGTGTACAGCAACTGAAAGAACTCGTTTTGCTATTGATTGACCAATAACATAGTCATCAAGGACGCCGCAAATTTCTCTAGGAGTTGGCACCCCATCGGACGATTTAAAGCCTGTTGCTTTGGTTTCTTCACGGATAATATCCATGCAGAGTTCAACGCATTCGTCACATATAAAAACCGTAGGACCAGCAATAAGTTTTCTAACTTCATGCTGACTTTTACCGCAAAAACTGCAGTAAAGTGTGTTTTTACTATCAGAGCCAGAATTTGTTGACATTAAACTCAGTCCTTTGTCTTATTCGGTGCCCATAATTAACTTTAGCTTAAGTCAGGCTTTCACGGTCTACAATGGCAAAATTCAAATTTTATTATTAAAAAGCAAATGTGATGCCAATTTACTCATCTTCACTATTAGCGCGCTGTGTAACGATTTCATCAATCAGCCCCCACTTCTTTGCGTCTTCTGCAGCCATAAAGTTATCTCTCTCCAAGGCTGCCTCAACTGTCTTCAAAGACTGACCGGTATGTTTGACATAAATTTCGTTGAGCCGCTTTTTAAGTTTAAGAGTTTCCTCAGCATGTATCATAATATCAGTCGCTTGACCTTGATAGCCACCAGACGGTTGATGTACCATAATGCGGCTATTAGGCAAAGAATATCGCATTCCTGGCTCTCCCGCTGTCAACAGTAAAGAGCCCATAGACGCTGCTTGCCCAATTACCAATGTAGAAACTTTTGGTTTGATATACTGCATTGTATCATAAATTGATAAACCAGAAGTAACTACGCCACCTGGGCTGTTTATGTACATACTAATCTCTTTGGATGGGTTTTCAGCTTCTAAGTGAAGCAGCTGAGCAACAATCAAACTGGACATACCATCATGCACAGCACCATTAAGGAAAATAATTCGCTCTTTTAAAAGTCTTGAGAATATGTCGTACGCACGTTCTCCTCGGCTGGTTTGCTCAACCACCATTGGTACAAGTGAATTCATATAAAATTCTGCTGGATCGTTCATAGGGCCTGCCTTTTCTAAAGCGCATTTAAAATGTTCTAACCTCAATGTTAGTGTTGCCATGCCAAAGCTTCAAGAGGTCTCAAACAATTGACGCAAATAAAATTACAACTTGTAATTTAGAATAACAAAAGCTTGACCTGTGAATTTACTCACCTACTTGGCTGAGATGGCAGAAACTTTAAACCTTTTCGAGCAACCAAATCGAACAACAGCACTCAAACAGCTTGCTAATTTCGTGCCCAAAGCAGGCTTGAGCTATACAAGCAAACGCAATTATGATTTTGGACCTGCAAATCATAATTACGTTTCCCAACTATCGCCTTTTATTCGACGAAGAGTTCTCTCTGAAACAGAAGTTTTATCGTCAGTATTAAAAAAACATGGGCTTTCATCTTCAGAAAAGTTTGTACAAGAAGTTTTTTGGCGCACCTATTGGAAAGGTTGGCTCGAAATGAGGCCATCTGTTTGGTCTGAGTATCAAAGCGATTTAAAGCGATTGGAAGATCAGATCATGACTCAATCAGGCTTACGAAGGTCATGGGAAATGGCCTGTGAGGGTAACACTGAGATAGATTGTTTTGACTTTTGGGCTAAAGAACTGAAAGAGACTGGTTATCTTCACAATCATTCCCGCATGTGGTTCGCCTCAATTTGGATTTTTACATTGAATTTACCTTGGCAGCTTGGTGCAGATTTCTTCCTAAGGCATTTGCTTGATGGGGATCCAGCTTCAAATACTCTCAGTTGGAAATGGGTTGCTGGCCTTCAAACTCAAGGAAAAACGTATTTGGCCCGTAAAGACAATATTTGTAAGTTTACAAATAATAGATTTGCACCGAATGGACTATCTAACTCAGCCCCAGCACTCCCCGGCATACCTCATCCTGGTGTGTCTTCATTGAACCTACACAACACACCGAAATCAAATCTCAAAACTGGGTTATTATTACACGATGATGACTTAGAACTTTCAACAATTTTAAACGGCCTACAAATTGACAGTACCATAGCAATTAACAATGCAAATGAATTAAGCCCATGGGAATGTGCAAAATCAGTTTATAAATTTGTTAACTCACTCATCGAGGATGCATCCAAAAGATATAAAGATAAAATAGGGACTGTAAAAATTGTTAAAAAACCAGAGGAAATAATAGCCTGGAGCGAAGAAAATAATTTAGATCAGATAGTTACAGCCTATGCTGCTACAGGGCCGAATGCTACTATGATCACCAATCTGAATAAACTAGGTTTAAATATCATTCAGATTTCAAAGAAGTACGACCAAAAGGCTTGGCCTCACGCTACACACGGATTTTTTCGATTCAAAGAGAAAATCCCAGCCCTTGTTAAAGAGCTGGGTTTAACTTCTTAACCAAACATATCAGCTGTTATGCCGGCATACCAACCGAGTGACTCCTCATAAGTAGCCTTACGCACGTCTGCCGTTTCGCCAGTTTTGGAAATGAACCCGTCCACTTTTGCGATTTTCTCATCAGTGGCTTTGTATGTGGCGCCAACTTTAACACCATCATTTGTATCAACTAGAGACCAGCATGTGTTAGAAAATTTAGCTGGGAACACTTTTGATCCTGTCAGCGCACCTCTGATAGCCATAGCTGCAACTTTAGCCTGAGAATTAGCTGAAAACCCTGATTTCGGCATATCACCTTGGGAAGATGCGTCACCAAGAACATGGATATTTCCATCAACTTTAGAGGACATATCATGCGCACTTACTGGCGCCCAATTCCCCTCTGTTATGCCAGCCATCTCACAAATTCGCCCAGCTTTCATTGCCGGGATAACATTACAGGCATCAACTTTGGTCTCTTCGCCATCAATTGAAACTGTCATAGCCTCAGGATTAACTGAAACATTTGATCCACCAAATTCAGATCCAATCCAGTCAATCATTCCACTGTAGTGATTAGCCCAACCCTCTTGGAATAAACCCATTTTCGAAAACTTTGGTTTTGGGTCTGCGACGATAATTTTAGCCGTAGGATTAGATTTCTTAAGCATATGTGCAATCATTGAGATGCGCTCATATGGCCCAGGAGGACATCTATATGGATTAGGAGGAGCAACCATCGCAAAAACACCACCTTCTGGCATCGAAGAAAGTTGCGCTTTCAAAAGCTCAGTTTGGCTACCTGCTTTATAAGCATGTGGCATTTTATTTTGAGCATTTAAATCCCAACCCTCTACAGCACCATCAACAAAATCAATGCCAGGCGAGAGCACAAGCCGATCATAATTTAGTGTAGCTCCGCCAGCTAAAGAAACTGTCTTTGCTCCTCTGTCGATATCAACGGCCCAATCATGAACAACATTAATACCATATTCAGATGCAAGTTTTCCGTAACTATGTGCGATACTTCCAAGGTCTCTAAAGCCCCCAATATAGAGATTAGAGAAGAAGCAAGTGTAATAAGTGCGGGATGGCTCTACTAGAGTTACATCAATTGCACCCTTACTGTCCTTAGCAATATACCTGGCTACAGTCGCACCACCAGCACCACCTCCAACAACAACAACACGTGGTTTCCCACTTGCCATAACCATGGGAGCTGACAAACTAGCAGTCACAGCAGCCGCAGTTTGAATAAACGAACGTCTATTAATAGTCATACTTTCCTCCACTGTTTTTTCTGGGATACCCCAGTTTCTTTTTAGTCACTTTCCTGGCTTTTATTTTAACCAGAAATTTTTACTGCAGCGAAGCAAAATAACTTGCTAGAGCTGCAATCTCTTCATCACCCAAACTTCCAGCCATCATTTGCATAACTGGATTTTCGCGTAATTTTTGTTTGTACTCATGTAAAGCATAAACAAAATCTTCTATTTCCCAACCATTTATTCCTGGAATACCCTCATTTGCATTGTCGGCACGGTGGCATGTTTGACATTCGCTGGCTAAATATTCTCCATAGGCTGGATCACCAACGATTGATAAAATCTCTTCTGGAAGGACTAAACCTGAACCTGACTCTGCATCGTCACTCACTAAAGAAACGTTAGAATATGTTTTTAGGAAAGCTATGACATCAGCTCTATCTTGAGCTTTTTTTAAGCCAGCAAACGACATTTTTGTTTTGGGGATATAATCTCGTGGCTTTGTTAAAAACAGATCTAAAGTCTCGCTATCCCAAATAATGTTTTTTTCAGAATAATCCTTAAAGGCCTTAGAATACTTAAATTTATCAACTGACCCTATTTTGGAACCAAACACACCGTTTAAACTCGGCCCAGACCTATTTTTTGCCCCATCGCCAACCATATGGCATGACTTACATTTCTTAAAAACACGCTCGCCTGCACTAGGGTCGCCAATTTTCTGTTCTGCACCAACAGACGTGCAGAGGAACATAACAGATATGAGAACACTAATTAATTTAATGAACATTTATACACCGATAAATAATAGAACCTTAAAGTCATCTCAAAAGCAAATCTTTGAGCCTGTATTTTCTAATTTAAAGTCTGAAATGATTTTAAATACTCTATAGTTGAAATTATATCCTTTTCTTTCTTAAACCCCGAGAATGACATTTTAGTACCTTTGGCATACTGCTTGGGAGATGCTAAAAAAGCTGCCATGGCTTCTTCATCCCAAATCCGACCTTCTTCCTTCATAGACTTAAAAACCTTTGAGTATTTGAACCCATCAATGCTACCAATAGTACGACCAAAAATTCCGTTTAGGTGAGGGCCGGTTTTGTTCTTGGCTCCCGCCCCAACTTGGTGGCAAGATTTGCATTTTTTACTTCCTCTCTGATTGCTTTTGCATCTTCTATGTCGTTCTTGTTAGTCATCAATACCCGAGCATGAAGCGTTTCATCATGCTCCACTATCTGGGAGGTATCACGAATGATTTTCACTTCTTTGATTTCTCTAACTGTCCCATTTATGTCCCAATACTTACTCTTTATTTTCTCATGGGATTTCGTCTTGTCCAGTATGCTGACAATCAGTAACTTGGGGTAGTCCCCCCCTCCTCCAAACCACCCGGAATAGCTCGATAATCGAAGGCTAGTGAAGTCAATTGATGTCTTACTCTCGATACCACGGACACTAGTAGGAGTGTATTCGCTAATCGATTCTTCAGAGAAAGGCTTCCAACTCAAGTCTGAGTTTTCCAATAGGGGTTGTGGATTGGATTCCTCGGGTGCCATGATAAGAATTCGATCAATTGGAGTGGCCTTCCCTGACTTATCATTAGTTACCTCATTTAGAATTTCAATTTTTGAACCTGCAATAAATTCAGCCTCCGTTGCGATTCTCTTAGCCTTATCCTCATCGTTTGATTCGCCAAGAATCTCGATTACTTCTCCCTCTAAGTTCAACCTGGCCACTCTGTAAACACGGGTTTTCCAAATTTTCGTGACCTTCTGTTCTGATGGGATTTTATCCTCAATAATTGCTATCAATTTGTACCTTAGAATTGTACCATCGGATTGCTTGATTTCGATTCCTTTTGCAGCGT
>Ga0208127_1001027_pt1 | contig 14164 bp, 16 predicted proteins | sample ETNtaG_6_FD_185751 | JGI IMG/M metagenome (GOLD analysis project Ga0208127, IMG submission 185751) | Marine microbial and viral communities from oxygen minimum zone, Eastern Pacific Ocean - ETNP201306SV45 (SPAdes) (version 2) | ecosystem: Environmental > Aquatic > Marine > Oceanic ...
CCAAATAATCGGGAAAAAAAACCTTTTTTCTTGTTTTCTTTACTATCACTCATAATATTCGCCTAAAAAGGGCTATAGGATAGCCTTAGATGACCATTCTTCCAAGAGTTTTTTTTGTTTTTTTGTTAATTTTATTTTTTTAAGTAAATCTGGTCTTTTTTTAAATGTTTTAAGTAATGACATCTCAGATTTCCATGCCTTTATCTTTTCGTGGTTTCCGGATAATAATATTTCAGGAACCTTGTTAGAATCAAAAATTTCAGGTTTTGCATAAACATCTTCTTTAAGTAATCCATTAGAAAAAGTATCTTTCAGATATGAATCCTTATTTCCAAGAGTTCCAGGTAAATGTCTTGAAATTGCGTCAATTAAACATATTGCTGCGTACTCTCCACCACTCAAAATAAAATCTCCTATTGATACTTCCTCATCTACATAGTTATCAATTACTCGTTGATCAATTCCCTCATATCTTCCGCATATTACTGTCATATTTTTGAGTTTAGATAATGAAATTACTTTTTTTTGAGTTAGTAATTGTCCCTGTGGTGACATATAAATAACTGGTCCAAGTTTTCTTTTATCAATACTTTTAATAGTCTTAATCAATGGTTCTGCCATAATAACCATGCCTTCCCCACCTCCGTATGGCTTTGAATCAACATTTTTATGTTTATTAGTAGCGTTTTTTCTTATATCCAAAGGTTTGATTGACAATATGTCTTTTTTCATAGCTTTTGAAATCACACCAGAATTTAAAATTTCAAATATTTCTGGAAAAATTGTTAAAACATTTATATTCATTCTAGTAATCGCTTTGCCAATAAACTTTAAGGACTCTTTCTTTCTTATCAACAGAGTCTATAAATTTTTCTTTTATAAATGGTATGAGTCTTTCTTTTTCATCAACGGAATCAGGCGTTGGCTTAACTATTAAACAATCATTAGCACCAAAGTTATTAAGTTCTTTCACTTCTCCTAAAATTTCATTTTTGTTGAGTCCAATTACGATCATTCCTTTTAAATCATGCCAATATACCTCTTCAGATTTAAGCTTAGGAAGATTTTCAGAAGAAATATAAAGCTTTATGTTGGTGTATTCTTTAATTTCATCAACACTATCTATGTTTTTTAGTTTAGCTAAAAATTTTGAATTATTTTTTTTAATGTATTCAATTGATAATTTATTTTCATTATCTATAAAAATGTCATCAATATAGTCGAGAATATTTTCCTTTGGAGAGCAGAATGAGTTTAGGAAAAATTCACCCTTAAGACCTCTAGGTTTTCCTATGTTAGCAATACAAACTGATTTATTTTTTTTCATCTTCTGAAGAATCATCTTCAGCTGGAGCTTCTTCGGCTGGAGCTTCTTCCGCTGGAGCTTCTTCTGCAGGTGCTTCCTCTGCAGGTGCCTCTTCTTCGGCTGGAGCTTCTTCCGCTGGAGCTTCTTCGGCTGGAGCTTCTTCGGCTGGAGCTTCTTCCTCAGCAGGAGCCTCTTCAGCAGCAGCTTCCTCAGCTTCTTTTGCTAATTTTTCTGCTAATGCAGCTTTTTTGGCAGCAGCTTTAGCCTTTTTTGCTTCAACTTTTGCTGCGAATTCCTCTGGTGTTAATTTAGCTTCTTTAATTAGCGCACTAACTCTTTCACTAAGTTGTGCACCCTTTGATACCCACTCATCAATTTTTTCAAGATCAATTCTAAGTCTTTCCTCTTGCCCATTTGCTGTTGGATTAAAAAAACCCAATCTTTCAATAAATGCTCCGTCTCTAGGACGTCTTTCGTCAGCAACAGTTATAAAGTAATAGGGATTTTTCTTTGCCCCACTCCTTGCTAATCTTATTATTACCATACTAAAAAATATTTAAATTTGTTTAAAAAGATGTGTATTTTAGGGTAACCTTGCTAATATTGATAGTATTATTATGCAAAGTTTTAATTAATCTTAATTTTTAATGAGTTTTATCGCCCAAGTAACTATAAGTATAGTTATATACTTTATTATTAGATTCTTTTATCAAAAAGAAAAATCTCTGTATTTTGCTGGATTTATAGCAGCATTTTCGTATGTTTTAATTTATTTGGCGACTTATGAAATTATTAGTATTATGCCTACTATTCATTTTATGGTAACTGGATTAAGCCTACTTTTCATATTTATCGCCTACAATGAAATTATTATTCTTGAGAGGAAGGTAAGAAAAGTTAAAAAAGGTGAATTAATAAACATTGAACCTTTCTCTGTTGAAAGAAACTACAAAATCGTATTTAAGCTTCTTGGAATAGGATTAATTTTTCTATCATTAGCTTTAGTTTCAGGATTTACTTTGCAAACTATTTTTACTGCTAATCTATTATTTAAAGCAATTTTTACATTCATTGCTTGGATTATATTCTTAATAACATTTATTGGCGTTCAATATGCAAATTTCCCAATTAAATATGCGACAAGAAGCCTATTTGTATCAATGTGGGCTGTACTAGGTGCGTATTACATGAATTCATATTTGGTCGGTTCGTAATGCAAGAAGATCCTTCGTTAATAGTTCTTTTTTCAACATTAATATTTTTATTAATTCTTAGTGGATTTTTTTCTGGTTCAGAGACTGGAATGATGGCTGCGAATAAAATTAAGTTAAGAAACTTATCAAAAAAATCTAAAACTAGTGCTAAAAGAGCATTGGATCTTTTAAAAAGACCTGATCAGCTACTTTCTGCAATATTAGTTGGAAATAATTTTGCCAACATTTTAGCTTCGGCAATTGTTACTATAATGATGCTTAATTACTTCGGAGGAAACGTTGTTCTTGGATCAATAATTTTAACGATTGTGATTTTAATTTTCTCAGAAATTACTCCAAAGACAATGGCTGCCATTAAACCTGAAAGTTTTGCAACTAGATCGTCTTTTATATTAAATATTCTTGTATACATTTTTAAACCTTTGATATTTCTTACAAACTTCCTAAGTAAGCAAATTCTAAAAATATTTAAATTAGATGCTAAAGACGCGACATTAAATGAGAATCTCAATACCGAAGAACTTAGAACACTTCTTGAAGAATCTGGAGACCTAATTCCAAAACAATATAGAAAAATGCTCTCCTCAGTTCTTGGTATGGAAGAATTGATTGTTGAAGATATTATGATCCCTACTTCAGAAATAATTGGTATCGATGTGAATATGGATTATGAAAATGCAACAAAGATTATTCAGTCCACAGAATATACTAGACTTCCCGTATTCAAGGACTCTATTGATAATATGCTTGGGGTACTTCATTTAAAAGATTCTCATGCATTTCTTGAAAATTTTAATAAGAAAAGTGATATAAGTACAATACTCCAAAAAACCTATTTTGTATCTCAGTCTACATTGCTTATGAAGCAGCTTAGGGAATTCTTAGCTAGTAACCAAACTATTGCGCTTGTTGTTGATGAGTACGGAGAAATTGAGGGTCTTATATCTGTTGAAGATATTTTTAAGGAAATTACTGGTAAGTTTGGTGGAGATAAAGAAGAGCTCGAAAGAGAGTTTATTAAACTCAAAGATGGATCTATATTGACCGATGGAAATTCAAAAATTAGGGATTTGAATAATTATGTTAATTGGGAAATTCCAGAGGCCAGCTCAAAAACAATTAATGGATTAATAACAGAATACCTTGATCAAATTCCTCAATCTAACCTTTGTATAGAAATTGAAAACTATAGATTTGAGATATTGGAATTAGATGATAATTTAATTTCTAAAATTAAAATTATCAAAATTTAAATATCACCTTTCCTTTAACCGAATCTATATCAAAAGCGTCATCGTAAATATTTGATGTATATTCATGATTATCACCAGAAATTTTTAGCACATTATTTTCAATAAATTGCACCCTTTTAATTACAGTCCCTATTTTTGGTATTTCTACTAAAATAACATCACCTTTTTTTAAAGAATAAAAAAAGTCTAGACTTAAAACTAGATCTTTATCATTAAAATTAGGGGCCATACTTGAGCCCCTAACACGGTGAATGCTAATCACCTAGTACAGGCACAATAATGTCCATATGTGGAGGATTTAGAGATTTTTTAGTTTCAGTTTTGACCTCTTTTGTTGCCCAAAATATTTCAGCAAATCTATTTACTTTCTCAACTAAATCAATGCCATTTTGTCGATCAATGTCCTGTTTACATTTTGAGGCAGTCATCATTATTGAATGAGACAGTTCGTGTATTTCAGGAAACTTTTCCATTTGAGGCTCTTTAAAATAATCACCCCAAATTGTTCTTACAGCATCTTTGACTTCTATTGCATGTTCTTCTTTTTGTTGAACAAGTCTGGTTAAATGAGCAAGATCTTTTTTTGAATCGATATTTTCTGGCATCTCGCCAATTAAATCTAAAAACCTTACCACACTTAATGCTGCATATTGTGCAACACCAGGATCATAAACTGCACAAGGTATGTCACAATGTGCTTTTACATCTCTAATTTTCATACAAACCTCCTATAAATCCCTCTCATAAGTAGAAGTACTGAAATACCCAGACAAATATATGCAAATAATACAATTAAATAAATTAGATTCTCAATAAAATGAGAATGTATTGAGTTGTTAACATGAGCAAATAAATTTATTGAAAAAATTGGTAAAAAATATAATGCTTTCATTTTAATAGCTCCAATGAGAAAGTTATCATTAAAATCATTATACAAAAAAAATGGGGCTATATGCCCCAAATTTTTGAATGGATAAAAGAATTACATCATACCGCCCATGCCACCCATTCCGCCCATGTCAGGCATTGGAGGCATTGGAGTATCCTCTTTTGGTACGTCAGTAACCATTGCCTCTGTGGTAATCATCATACCAGCAACAGAACCAGCAGCTTGAAGAGCAGTTCTTGTGACTTTAGCCGGATCAAGAATACCCATCTCAATCATGTCACCGTACTCACTTGTTGCTGCGTTGAATCCAAAAGAATCTTTACCATCTATAACTTTATTAACAATCACTGATGGTTCTTCTCCAGCATTTGAGACAATTTGTCTTAAAGGAGCCTCAAAAGCTTTTTTGGCAATATTAATTCCAACATTTTGATCATCATTATCGCCTTTGAGCTTTGAAACAGCTTCAAGACATCTGATTAGTGCTGATCCGCCCCCAGGGACAACACCCTCCTCTACAGCAGCTCTTGTTGAATGAAGTGCATCTTCTACTCTTGCTTTTTTCTCTTTCATCTCTACTTCAGAGCCTGCACCTACTTTGATAACTGCAACTCCTCCAGCAAGTTTAGCAACTCTTTCTTGAAGTTTTTCTTTATCGTAATCTGACGATGTTTCCTCAACTTGAGCTCTAATTTGATTAACCCTAGTAGCTATAGAATTTTCATCTCCAGCACCATCAATTATGGTTGTATTGTCTTTATTTAAAACTACTCTTTTAGATGTACCTAAATCTTCCACAGTTGCTCCTTCTAGTGAAAGACCAACTTCTTCGGAAATAACAGTTCCACCAGTAAGTATAGCTATATCTTCTAGCATAGCTTTTCTTCTATCACCAAAACCAGGAGCTTTACAAGCTGCAGCTTTAACAATACCTCTTAAATTATTAACTACTAAAGTAGCTAAAGCTTCACCTTCAATATCTTCAGCAATTATTAAAAGAGGTTTACCAGCTTTAGCAACTGATTCTAAAAGAGGTAATAAGTCTCTAATGTTAGATATTTTTTTATCAAATAGAAGAATATATGGTGTATCAAGTTCAACAGTCATATTGTCTTGATTGGTTATAAAGTAAGGAGAAAGGTAACCTCTATCAAACTGCATACCTTCAACGACATCAAGTTCATTTTCAATACCACTTCCTTCTTCGACAGTGATTACACCCTCTTTTCCAACTTTTTCCATAGCTTCTGCAATAATTTCTCCAACTGCGGTGTCACCATTAGCAGAAATTGTACCTACTTGAGCAATCGCCTTATCATCAGTACATGGAACACTTAGTCCTTTAACGTGCTCGACTGCACTAGATACAGCCTTGTCAATTCCTCTTTTAAGATCCATTGGATTCATTCCAGCAGCAACAGCTTTATTACCTTCATTAACAATAGATTGAGCCAAAACAGTTGCTGTCGTAGTTCCATCTCCAGCCTCGTCAGAGGTTTGAGAAGCAACTTGTTTAAGCATCTGAGCACCCATATTTTCAAATTTGTTTTCTAATTCAATTTCTTTAGCAACTGAGACTCCATCTTTAGTAACAGTTGGGGCACCAAAAGATTTGTCTAATACAACATTTCTACCTTTTGGTCCTAATGTGACTTTGACCGCATTAGCAAGAGTATTAACTCCATCAAGCATTTGCGACCTGGCATTATCACCAAATTTAACATCTTTAGCTGACATAATTTATCTCCCTATTCTTATAATTTATTCAACAACGCCGAAAATATCTCTTTCACTTAAAATAAGATATTCTTCGCCGTCTAACTTAATTTCATTCCCACCATATTGGCCGAAAATGACCGTATCACCAACTGATACATTCATAGATACTGACTCACCTGAATCAGAAACCTTTCCAGGCCCAACTGCTACAACTTCTCCTTGAGAAGGCTTCTCTTTTGCAGAACCTGAAAGAATTATTCCACCTGATGATGTTTCCTCTTCTTCAGTTCTTTTCACAAGAACATTGTCATGTAATGGTCTTAATTTCATTTATCTCTCCATATAAATTACTAAAATTTATCTTATCCAATAATTAAGGACTAAAAAATATAAATCAATAGGTAATTTAACTTTTTAACTTATTAATCAGAAGCGCAATTGTAACTCCAAAAAGGTTTGCAAGTAAGTCAAAATACTCAAAATACCTATTTGGGTGAAAATAATGTATTAGTTCGATAAACGCTCCAAATAAAAAAATATAAATAGCTAAGGTCACATTAGAAATTTTGAATTTACATGTAAAGCCAACAAAGCAAAGGTATGCATAAATTGATAAATGAACCAATTTATCAGACAACATAGACAAAGAATTAAATCTTGGAATGTCATTAGCATTTAGAGTGCTTAATATAAAGACAATAAGAAGTGAAAAATAAAATATTAGCCTGCTATATTTCATTATCTAGTTATTTAATTAAATTAAAAAAACTTCTATTTCGATAGATCATCAGTATTGCTGGCAAAGCTAATATAGATGTAAATATATAAAAAGACATCCATCCATAGGAGAATCCATATAAGCTTTGAAAATTTTCAACTATTAATCCAGAAAATCCTGCAAATATTTTTCCTAAGAATGCCATTAATGAGGTCAATAATGCATACTGAAATCCTGTATACTTTTGAGAAACTAAACTAGTTAAGAAAGTAATGTTTACAGTTCCTACAATTCCTGCTGCAATACTATCTGAAGCTACAATTGAAGCCAACAGGGTCAGATTTTTTTCACTTAAAGCTGCATAAGAAAAAAATAAGTTTGTAAACATTACTAAAACACCACCAATAATTAATGACTTATATAAACCAATTCTTTTTATTAATATGCCGCCTAGAAAGACTCCAAAAATTGTTGCAATTAATGCGACTACTTTCACAATATAACCTATTTCCTCAAGCGTATAGCCCATATCAATATAAAAAGGATTAGCCATTGGGCCCATTACGATATCAGTTAATCTATATGTGGCTACAATTAAGAGAAGAATTGAAGCCATCTTTATTCCAAATCTAGTAAAGAAATCCTTTAATGGTTCAATTATTGAATTGATATGATTTAACTTCTGAAGATCATGATTTTGTGATTCACTTGAAATAAGCATTGATAAGACTATGTTCACAATAAATATTAAAGCCATTAATTGATAAGCAAATGACCAAGAGAAATTAGCCGCTATTATTAATGCTAAAGAGGACCCTACTAAAATTGCAATTCTGTATCCGAACTGATAACCAGCTGCTAAATTTCCCTGATCTTCTAGCTTAGCACTTTCAATTCTATAAGCATCTATTGCAATATCTTGTATCGAACCAGCCAAAGCAATAATTAGAGCAATAAATGCAAAAAAAGAAAGATTTGTTATTGGATTTATAGTTGAGAGTATATATAAAGAAATGATTATTATGATTTGCATCAAAACAATCCAACTTCTTCGTGAACCAAAAATATTAAAAAAAGGTATCGAAAATCTATCTATAAATGGTGCCCAAAGAAATTTAATTGAATACGCTAAGCTAATCCAACTTATAAAACCAATAAGGCTCAGATCTATGCCTACATCCCTTAACCATGCAGTGAGTGTTATTAGAATTAATACATAAGGCAAACCAGAGGCAAATCCAAAGCCCGTGAATGAGATTATTTTTAAATAGTCATTCTTAATCATAGAGCATCTAAATATCTTCGCCATTCAAATTTATTACCAGGATCTGTTTTCCTTCCAGGTGAAATATCAGAATGGCCAACGATACTATCCTTATTTGTTTCTGGATAATTTTTAATAATCAATCTTGAAATTTTAATCAATGATTCGTATTGTTCGTTAGAATAAACATCACAGTCTGTTCCTTCCAGCTCAATTCCAATTGAAAAGTTATTACAATCTTTAATGCCTTTAAAGGATGATTCGCCAGCATGCCATGCTCGCATGTTTAAAGGTACAAATTGAATAGTTTCACCAGTTCTCTTTATATAAAGGTGAGATGATACTCTCATATCTTGAATCTCTTGAAAATAATCATGATCAGATATGATGAGTTTGTTCATAAAAAAATCTTCTACATAGTTGTTTCCGTAAACATTTGGAGGAAGGCTAATTGAGTGAATTACTATTAAGCTTATTTTTGTGTTTTCAGGTCTTTCATTAAAATTTGGAGAATTGACGAATTTTATATTTTTAATAATATGATTTTCAATTTCCATTTATCTCAATCCAGGAGGCATTTTAAAATAAACATTCTCAGTATCTTCACCATCCTCAATAAGCTTTGCTCCAAAATAATCTTCAAGAGATTTTGCGATTTCCATAACTCTTGATTCTGGAGCAGATGCTCCAGCTGTAATAGCAATATTTTTACATTTTTTAATATCCTCAAGATTTAAGTCTGAAAATTCATCAATTAAAGTTGATTTGCAACCACATTTTTCAGCAAGCTCTTTAAGTCTATTCGAGTTTGAGCTATTTTTTGATCCAACTACAATAATATAATCTGATTCAAGAGCTAACTGTTTTACAGCATCCTGCCTGTTTTGTGTTGCATAACAAATATCGTCTTTTTTTGGAACTTCAATATTTGGAAATCTTTTTCTTAGTATGTCTATTATCGCAATTGTTTCATCAACGCTTAGTGTTGTCTGAGTGACAAGAGCAAGACTTTCACTATTGTTTACATTAATATTTAGTGCATCATTCTCATCTTGAACTAAATATATTGAACTATTTTGCGAATTTATATGACGGCCCATCGTACCCTCAACTTCGGGATGACCTTCATGACCAATTAAAATAATATCTCTATTTGCTTTAGCATGTTTTCTTACTTCCATGTGAACTTTGGTAACTAAAGGACATGTGGCATCAAAAAAATTAAGATTTCTTGCCTTAGTAGTCTCCTCTACTTCGCTGGATACTCCATGGGCACTAAAAATTACTAATGAATCATCAGGAATCTCATCAATTTCCTCAACAAATACTGCGCCCCTATTTCTTAAATCATCCACAACTACTTTATTATGAACAACCTCATGTTTCACATATACAGGAGCCCCATATATATCAAGAGCTTTATTAACAATGTCTATAGCTCTATCAACACCAGCACAAAAGCCTCTTGGGTTGGCTAATTTTATTTCTTTAGTCATTTCAAATAATCTTTAAATTCAAAGTATATAATTAATATCGCACCTATCGTTATAAATGCATCAGCTAAATTAAATACAAAAAGCGAGTAATTATATATTTTCAAATGAAGAAAGTCTGTTACGCTCCCATCATTAATTCTATCAAGGACATTTCCAATCGCGCCGCCAGTTATAAATGACAAAGCAAGTTTATTTCTATCTTTAGTTTCATTAATAATCATCCACAAAAGATAAAGAGTAATCAATATTGTTAATATCAATAATAAATTTGAAGCTAACTCACCCTTATTATCAAAAATTCCAAATGCAATTCCTGAGTTGAAGATTAGCAATAATTCGATGAAAGGAAAAACAGTATCTACTGACTGACCAAATAACAAGCTATTATTTGCAATAACTTTAGAAAATATATCAAAACATACTAATAGAAAGATAATTAATATAAATCTATAGTTATACAGATTTTCTTTGCTCGCCATCATTTTCTATATTATCAATACATCTATTACATAATTCTGGATGTTCCTGTATAGATCCTACAGACGAATCCCTGTGCCAACATCTGACACATTTTGCATTTTTTGAAGTAGTGACTTTAATTTTAAAAGTATTTCCCTCTTTAACTTTTGCCTCTGAAGAAATAAATAAAAAATGAAGTTCGTCTCCAAGCTTATTTAGAATTTGAAAGTCATTTGATGTAGCTTGAATGTTTACTACTGAATCAAGAGATCCTTTTAACTTGTTATCATTTCTCATTTCTTCAATAGACTGATTGACAGCATCCTTGATTTCAAAAATTCTTTTCCATTCAGACTGATTGATACTGGATTCCAATTCAATTTCAAAAGTGTCAAAATTTGATAGAAAAACAGATTTCTCCTGATGATTTAATCTATCGCTAGTTTGCCAAATTTCTTCTGCTGTATAAGAAAGTATCGGAGCAATGAGCCTTACTAATACATTTAGAATAAAATCAAGGCTTGTTTGACATGATCTTCTTGCTAATGAATCATTTTTGCATGTGTAAAGCCTATCTTTGACAATATCGAGATATATTCCTCCCAATTCGTTAACACAAAAATTATGTATTTTTTGAGTTGCCTTATGATAGGAATATGATTCATATAATGCTGTAATTTCTTTTTGAAGGATTTTTGTTTCATTGATGATCCATTTATCTAATTCAACTTGATCATTGAACTCAACTTTATTTTTATCATTAAAATCACTTAAGTTACCCAAGATAAATCTAAACGTATTCCTAATTCTTCTGTATTGATCAGAAGTTCGTTTCAATATTTCATCAGATGCAACCATTTCACTTCTGAAATCAGTTGAAGCTACCCATAGTCTTAAAATATCTGCACCTAAGCTGTCCCATACTTTTTGAGGAGAAACAACATTTCCAAGTGATTTTGATTGTTTTCTTCCTTGTTCATCTACAACAAAGCCGTGAGTAAGGACTGTTTTATACGGTGCAGAATTATTCATAGCTATACTAGTTAATAATGAAGATTGAAACCATCCTCTGTGTTGATCTGAACCCTCTAAATAAAGATCTGAGATAACTTTATTACCAAATCTTTTTGAGGAAACTGCAAAATGAGTTACACCAGAGTCAAACCATACATCCAGAGAATCAGATGTTTTAATGTATTCTTCATGGTCATCGATAAAATCCTCTAAATTCAACTTATCCCAAGCTGAAATTCCATCTTTTTCAATAACTTGTGCAAATTTTTCAAATAAGTCTTTTTGATCGGGATGGATTTCACCAGTATCCTTATGAACAACCAAAGTTATTGGAACCCCCCAATTTCTTTGTCTTGAAATACACCAATCAGGTCTATCAGAAAGCATGGATTCAATTCTTTGAAAGCCCCAAGAAGGTTCCCAGTTCACATTCTTAATATCTTTCAAGGCATCTTTAATAAGGTTATTTTTTTTCATTGAAATAAACCATTGAGGAGTTGATGTGAAAATTAGGGGCGTTTTATGTCTCCAACAATGAGGATATGAATGATGATAATCTTCAATATTGATGAGTGCATTATGCTCTTGTAATTTTTCAACAATGAGTGGATCTGCTTTTATGGCAGGAAGCCCCGCAATGAAATCTAACTCATCTTTAAAGAAAGCTTTATTATTTAGAGAATTTATCGTATCAATATTATTTTTTTTACATATTAAATGATCATCCATACCGTGAGCTGGAGCAGTATGAACGCATCCTGTTCCTGTTTCAGTTGTAACATGATCTCCATGAAGCAGGACTGACTTTCTCTCTAAAAATGGATGAATGAGATAAATATCACTTAATTTTTTACCCTGAATTGTCGATATAACATCAAATTTTTGTTTCCATCTTTCTTTACAATGATCAATCATTTCAAATGCGATCACATAAAATTTGTTATTCATTTTTATAAGTGAGTATTTAAATTCAGGATTAATACAAACTGCCACATTTGAAGGTATTGTCCAAGGTGTTGTAGTCCATATCACAAATGAAATTTCATCTGCTTCTTTGATATTAAATAAGTCCTTAACCTTATCTATAGATGTTTCATCTACCTTAAATGCAACATCAATTGATTTCGAAGTTTTATCAATGTATTCCACCTCAGCCTCTGCTAAGGATGATCCACAATCTTGACACCAATGAACAGGTTTTTCACCTTTTTCTAAATGACCTTCTTTATATATGATACCTAAAGATCTGACTATATCTGCCTCAAATTTTGGATCTAGTGATTTATATGAATTTTTCCAATCACCAAATACACCCAATCTTTTAAAATCATCTAATTGCTTATTAATTTGAGTTTCAGCATATTCTTTGCAAGCCTTTTGAAAACTTTCTTTATTTTTTACTAATTCACTATTTTTTCCATGTTTCTTTTCAACATTAAGTTCAATTGGCAAACCATGACAATCCCAGCCAGGAACATAGGGAGCATCAAAACCACTAAGGGTTTTATATTTGATAGTTATATCCTTAAGGATTTTATTAACTGAGTGCCCTAGATGTATATCCCCGTTTGCATATGGAGGTCCATCGTGTAAGAGAAATAGTTCTTTATTCTCATACTTCTTTCTGATCTTTGCATATAAGTCTTGTTTGGACCATAAATCCAATATCTCTGGCTCTTTTCTGGGCAATCCAGCTTTCATTGAAAAATCAGTATCTGGAAGATTTAATGTATCTCTATAGTTAACTGTCATTGGAATTTCGTAAAATATTTTTTGCTATCGATATATCCTCTTGGATTTGTGATTTTAACATGTCTAAATTATCAAATTTCTTTTCATCTCTTATTTTTTCTACAAATTCGACACGTATTCTCTGAGAATAAATGTTCTCATTAAATTCAAATAAGTGAACTTCTAATACTGGTTTTTCACCACCAACAGTTGGTCTAACACCCATATTAGCTATCCCATTTAAACTCAGATCATTTAATTTGCATTTAACTGCATAAACTCCCTTAATTGGCAATCTTTGATTAGGTAGCCATATATTTGCCGTTGGAATATTAATTGTTCTTCCTAAATGTTGTCCATGAACAATTTTTCCTGAGAATGTATATGGTCTTCCAAGTAATTTTTCAGCATTATTAAAATTGTTATTTAAGAGTTCTTCTCTTATTCTTGTGCTGCTTACTCTTTGACCATCCAAGGTTATTGTTTGGGTATTTTCTACCAAAATTCCTTTTTTCTCTCCCCAATTTTTTAATAAATCAGTATCCCCTTTTCTGCCTGCTCCAAATCGGAAATCATCTCCTACAGTAAAACTTACTAAATTTATTGAATCTAAAATTTGAGAAATGAAGTCATCAGGTGACATTGTTCTAAGTTTGCTATTAAATTTTAAAAAACAAGCAAAATCTATTTTACTTTTCTTTAGAAGTTGAAATTTTTCTCTCCATGGGCATATTCTTGGAGGTGGAATTTGATTCTTATCTCTTACTTTAGAGAAATACTCTGCAGCATGGGGCTCAGTAAAAAAAACTATTGTTTTTGCATTATATTTTTGTGCATTATTTTTTATTTTTTCTAAAATTGCCTGATGTCCTAAGTGCAATCCATCAAAATTCCCTATTGTTCCTGATAAAAGAACATTGGGATGTCTTGATTTAAATAACTTTAAGTTGTGTTGACCTCTTATTAAATACATTTTAATCAAATAAAAATCTGAGTGGCTTATTTAACATTAATCTTGAAATTGAAAAATAAATAACTACAGAAGCAAAGACTTCAATTGATAAATAAAATATCCTTTCAACTTGGGTTAATTTCATAAAA
>Ga0208127_1001029_pt1 | contig 14148 bp, 13 predicted proteins | sample ETNtaG_6_FD_185751 | JGI IMG/M metagenome (GOLD analysis project Ga0208127, IMG submission 185751) | Marine microbial and viral communities from oxygen minimum zone, Eastern Pacific Ocean - ETNP201306SV45 (SPAdes) (version 2) | ecosystem: Environmental > Aquatic > Marine > Oceanic ...
TTTTAATTTATTTAAAACTTCTGGAAGGTTTCCTTTTAATTCATGAATTTCCTTTAGTCTTTCATTTGTTTCATGTAATTGAATAAGATTATTTAGTTCTGACATAAGTCTCCTTGAAGTGATAAAATATATTATAAGTTGGCGAGTTTAATGTTTTATTAATATATTCGGTCAATTTATGTTAATCTGTTTTAATGAATAATTATTAAATTATAGTAATTCTCTCATTGTAATTTATTCACATTAAGTTAATTATTCAAAATAATAATAAGGAGCATCATGGTTTTAGATGAAATTAAAGAGCAATTAAAAGCATCTATGAAAAAAGGTAACAAGAAAAATGTGCTAGCAATAAGAAATATTCTTGAAAAAATAAAAAATGTACAAGTAGATTCAAAAGAAGAACTAAAAGAAAATCAAATAATAAAAATTATTGCTAAACACGCAAAACAACTCAGAGAATCAATTGTGCAATTTAAAAATGGAAATAGATTAGACTTAGCAGAAAAAGAACAAGAAGAGTTAAAAATAGCTGAGCAATTTTTACCTGCACAACTTAGCGAAAACGAAATAAAAGACATTGTAATCAATGTAATAAAGGATTTAAATGCTACTCAAATGTCTGATATGGGAAAAGTAATGAAAGCTGTAATTGATCAAACAAAAGGGAATGCTGATGGAAAACTCATTAGTACTTTGGTCCGGGAGTCCTTAATCTAAATGATAGATGTTATAATTTTAATCATAATATTTTACACAGGAATTATAGGATATAAGACAAGTGGACTAAGACAACTTGGCAATATGGTAGCATATTTTTTTGCTTTCATACTTTCAAGATTTTCATACTCAATATTTGCTAATTCATTAACCATATTTATTTTTAATGAGCATTTAAAAGATAAAATAGCATTTTTAATTTCATTTTTAATAATATCATACTTTTTTAAAATTTTATTAAGAATAATTGAAAATATAATTAGCATCAAATTGAAAAAACATTATACAGGATTCATTTTTGGAATGATAAATAGTATCTTAATGATTTCATTATGTATTTCTGTATTTAAAGAAGTGTTTCCAAATACAATGAATGTCCATAATACTTTATATAATAAATCAATATTATATCAAAAATTGGATGCTCTTCAAAAAAATTACTTAATACAGTACAAAAATAGTGAAAAATAATGGCAAGAATTCCTGAACATATTATTGAAAGTGTTAGGCAAGCTGCAGATATTTATGATGTTGTATCTGAACATGTAGACCTTAAAAAAAATGGTAGAAATTTTAAAGGTCTATGTCCTTTTCACAATGAGAAAACTCCTTCTTTTCATATTCATATGGATAAACAAATATATAAATGTTTCGGATGCGGAAAAGGTGGAGGCTCAATTAACTTCATTATGCAAATCGAAAAACTTGACTTTTTAGATGCTGTTAAATTTCTAGGCCAAAAACATAACATTCCTATTGAACTAGAGCATAATTCAAAGTCTAGCAATGACTTGTTTAATCAGCTTTATGCTATGCATGAATTTGCAAAATCATTTTATGAAAAAAATATGAACGATAAAGTTCGAAAATTATTAAATAATCGAAATATTAATGATAATAGTATTAAAATATTTGAAATAGGACTCAGCAATCAAAATTATGATGAATTGTTAAAGATATTTCGTGAACAAAAATTTTCATCTGAAGCTCTAAATAAAAGTGGCTTATTTATAAATCATGAAAAAGGTTATATGGACAGATTCAGAAATAGAATTATGTTTCCAATTTACAATCAATTTAATAAGCCAATTGCTTTTGGTGGCCGTATTTTTAATAATGAAACTCAGACAGCTAAATATTTAAACTCTTCTGATTCTCCTATTTATAATAAAAGCAGAACCTTATATGGAATCAATGTGACTAAAAATGATATCATCGAAAAAGAATATGCCATTATTGTTGAGGGATATATGGATTTAATTCAACTATATCAAGCTGGCATTAAAAATGTATTATCTGTATCTGGAACATCCTTCACTGATCAGCATGCTACAATGATATCAAAAATGTGTAAAACTATTTATATAGCTTATGATGGAGATGAAGCAGGTATAAACTCAGCAATTAGAGCCGGTTACACCTTACTAAAAAATAATCTTGAAGGTAAAATAATTGCAATGCCTAAAGGTTTAGACCCAGATGATTTGATTCAAAAAGAGGGTAAAGAATCTTTTGACAATCATATCAAATCAGCTTTGTCAGTTATTGAGTTTCATTATAAAAATAAAATTGATAATGATAGCAGCGAACGTAAAAAAATTGAATTTATTAAAGATGCTATATTAGAATTAAGTGTGATAAATGATGATTTAATTGTTGAATCGCTTGTGAAAGAGCTCTCATATTTAAGCGGTTTTAGTGCACAATCAATATTTTCTTCAATTGAAAAAAATAAAAAAACTACTAGAAATAAAATTACCACATCACAAGAAACAATAAATTCTAAAAATAATGAAGAATCTATATCTCTAATTGATAAAGAGCTGATCATGTTTTGTTTTAGTGAAAGTTTAGAAAGCAGAACCTTGATAAAAAATCATTTGCAAAAAGAATGGATTAGATCAATTAGTATTAGAAATATCTATGAACAAATATATTTGCATTTAACCTCTGAGGAAGTTGTTAAGCCTGAAATAGTCTTGCAAGAGCTAAAAATTGAATCAGAGCGAGATTTAATGAGCGGCCTTCTTTTTAATAATGACAAAATAGAAATGAGCAAAAGCAAGATTATTAATTGTTTATCAAGAATGGAAAAAAATTATATCCAATTAAATTTAAATCACCTGAGAGAAAAGCTAAAAAATTCTCATCCTGACGAAAATGATGAGCTGCTTACAAAAATAACTGACCTACAAAAGCAAAAAAATAGTTTAAAAAATAAGTATGCAAATTTATAAATACATATTAATTCTCATATTGGTTTATAGTTGTGATAATCCAACTTCTTCTAACATCCCAATTGATGTACCTGGTGATTTTACAAACTATCAAACTAATTTGTATTCACTAAACTCAGGGCAATACTTGGATCAAATTACAATCAATTGGAATACTTATACGGAAGGTACATTTATACAATACTCTATCCATAATCAAAACAACGAAATTCTTGAATCAATTGAAGATGTAAATGAATCTCTTTATACAATCACTTCTAACTCAGCACAATATCAAAAAATATTTTTATACGTTGAATCTGAATCAGAAACAATACAAGATTCTATTGTAGTATTTACCAGAGATGTCTATCCCATTACAAATTTTTCTGCTATTGCAAATGTTGATGATTGGTCTACTCAATTAGAATGGACTCCATCTGCTGAGACTGACTCGATTTTTACAAACTACAAAATTTATAGATTAGATGATCTCAATTATGATCAATTTTCTGATTTAGAAAGTTGCAACTGTGAAATAGCCACTCTTGATGATAGACTGATATCAAGCTATATTGATTCTGGAGATTTTAATTTAGGCGAAGAATTCTTCTATATTGTAGAAACAAATACAACTCAAGGTTACAGCAGGACAAGTATTATTAAAAGTAATTTATCATCAATCAATTATACATGTTCCCCTATGCTAATGGATAATCCAAGTCCAGGAGCTAGTCAATCTGAATATAACAAAATAACATTAAATTGGAGTCACAATCTAAACCAAAGTCAATTTTATGAATTACAAATTTGGAGAAGTAGCTCTGAAAATATTAATCCTTTAAGTGGAACTCTTCTAACAACAGTCACTGATTTTAATAAATCAGAATTTGAGGATTCATATAACATTGGAGATGGTACTGCCTGGTTTTATAAGATAAAACTTATTGATGTTCATGGAAAAGAAAATGTATCAGAAACTATTATAGGAAATAGCCATCCATGATAAAATATTTCATAATTGCATTGAGCTTATTATTATTTTCATGTATTAATATCATTACAGAAGAAGAATTTTATGAGTCTATTTATCTTGAAAACTCTGGTTGGTTTGAATTTTATGATAATACAGTGGGAAATGACTTGAATGTCAGTCAAAACTATACATTTCAATTATGGTTTAGTGGAAAAGAATTGTCAGACCTTGAAGCTGCTTGTATTTTAAATATCAATGATACCAATTTTAATCTTTCAATTTATAGAAATTCAAATATAAATAACCAGCTCACAATCTATTTAAATGATCAGCTAGCTGGTGAAATTACTATTGAAAGTGTAGATTTCAATAATGAAAATAATTTTTATTTATTATCTGTAATTGTGGATAATCAAACACTTAGTATTTATTTTAATGAAAATCAAATTTTACAAGAAAATATTAATCAGAGTTTAAACCCTAGCTTTATTGTAGGTGCATATAAATCAAATGATACCATATCAAATTTTTGGTATGGATATATTGATGAAATTAGAATTTGGAACCAATCACTTTCTCAAGATGTTATTGAATTTCACAATGAATACAAATATAAAGTTTCATCATCTTATGAAGATGATTATTTAGACGCCTTGATTGGTTTATGGTGTTTTAGACTAAACGTAGAAGGTGAAACTGCTTCAAATGTCTTTAGAGATGAAAATGATAGTAATAACTATAGCATACTTTATACCTATGGAATATCTAGTAATGAGCTATCAACAAATGGAAGGTAAATTTGCAAAGTTCAATTAGTACATTTATTGCATTTTTTTCTTATGCAAAACCATGGAGAATGAAAATTATTTGGGCAAGTTTTTGTTCGATTGCAAACAAAATTTTTGATATAGCACCAGAAATTCTCATAGGTATTTATGTGGATTTAGTAGTTCAAAGAGAACAAAGTTTTATAGCTAGGCTTGGATTTGAATCAATAGAATCACAAATTACACTTTTAGCAATTGCTACATTCTTAATCTGGGCATCAGAGTCTATTTTTGAATACTTATATTCCGTAGGCTGGAAAAATATTGCACAGGGCATTGAGCATCACATTAGAATTGATACATATTCACATGTTCAAAATTTAGATTTAGAATGGTACGAAAAACAAAAAACTGGTAATATTACGGCAATCTTAAATGATGATGTAAATCAATTAGAGCGTTTTTTAAATGGTGGCTTCAATGATATACTACAAATTATTGTATCTACAATTGCAATTGGTGGTGTATTTTTTTATATATCTCCACTGATTGCATTGTTTGCAGTGTGCCCAATTCCAATTATATTGCTTGTTGCTTCTTTATTTCAAAAAAAATTATCACCAAAATATTTAGACGTTAGAAATGCAGCTGGTGATTTAAGCTCTTCAATTTTTAATAATCTACTTGGTATTATAACTATTAAAGGTTTTACTGCTGAGCAGTATGAAACCAATAAAATTTTAAAAATGAGTAACGAGTACCAAAATAAAAATCAAAGTGCTATTAAATTAAGCTCTGCATTTATTCCAATTGTAAGAATGGGCGTCTTAACTGGGTTTATCGGTACCATGATTATTGGTAGTGTCTACGCTTTAAACGGAGTCATAGCGGTAGGCTCATTTAGTGTCTTAGTTTTTTTAACACAAAGATTTTTATGGCCTTTTACTAGACTTGGCGAAACTATTGATTTATTTGAACGGTCTATGGCTTCAACAAGAAGAATTTTAGAGCTTTTAGAAACAACCTTTAAAATTAAAAATAGTGATGATCCTAAAATAATGAATGCCTTAAATGAAAACATTGTACTTGAAAATGTTGAATTTGGCTATGAAGATAAAACAGTATTCAAAAATTTAAACCTTGAAATAAACAAGGAAGATTTTATCGGTATTGCTGGTCAAACTGGATCTGGAAAAACAACTCTCATCAAGTTATTATTTAGATTTTATGAAATTAAAAATGGTGAAATTAAAATTGATGGAACCAATATTAATAATATTGATATTGCCTCACTGCGTTCAAACATTGGGCTGGTAAATCAGGAAATATTTTTATTTGATGGAACCATCAGAGAAAATATATGCTATCCAAATACAGATATAGATGACTCTTTGCTCATGGAGGTTGCTCAAAGTAGTCAATGCTTAGAATTTATTGAAAAACTTGATGATGGATTTGATACTATAGTTGGAGAGCGTGGTCAAAAATTATCAGTAGGTCAAAAGCAAAGAATTGGAATTGCTAGAGCATTATATAAAAAACCTGAAATTTTAATATTTGATGAGGCAACATCTGCTGTTGATAATGAAACAGAATATTTAATTCAAAAAGCCTTAAAAGAAATATCTAAAAGTTGTACTACCATTGTGATTGCACATAGACTGTCTACCATTAAAAATGCGGATAAGATTATTGTGCTTGGCAATGAAAAAGTTCTTGAAGAAGGAACGCATCAACACTTAATTGAAAATGATAACTTTTATAAACATCTTTGGGATATTCAAACTGGAAACAATTAATTCTATGTATATTTATAAAAATAATATAAATTTCCTACCCATTTCGGGCCTTTAGCTCAGTTGGTTAGAGCAGCGGACTCATAATCCGTTTGTCCGGGGTTCAAGTCCCTGAAGGCCCACAAAAAAACCCCTCCATGTTGGAGGGGTTTTTATTAAATGACACTCCGCATGTCTAGAATATAGAATAACTACAGGATTTTTAAAAAATTAGAAATAAATTTTATATTGATTCTATTGAAGTGGCAAGATTAATACACTTTGTAGTAACCCCGCCAAAATCGTGAGATGATATAGCAATATCAATTTTACAATAACCAACTTGTAAATCAGGATGATGATTTAATTTTTCAGCTAGTGGTGCAATTTTAGTGACAAATTCTATTCCGTCCATATAGGTATCAAACTCAAAAGATTTGGTCAACTTACCGTCTTGATAATCCCAGCCATAAGTGGAAATCGACTTTTTTATTTCATCTGGATGAAGTAGCATGTTTAAGATTTAGAATATTTAATGTGTTCTAGCTTTAAAAACGTAATTTGATTTTGTAAAGCATAGTACCCACCAAATAGCACAAAGCTAAACAACATATTACTAGTCAGTGTGGATCTAAAAAATGGTATTGCAGATACATAGCAGGTTACTAATCCTTCAAATGTCATAGGATACATAGTACCACCAAGCCATACTCCAAAATTTGATACCACAAAAAATACGACTCCTACACCTATTGAGCTGCTTAAAACTTTTGAAATAGTAATAGAATTTTTAAAGATTTGTATGCTGATAAGAGCTATTAGTATGTAGGCAAGATAATTGAAAGGTGATGAAAATAAAATAAACTCACTATAAAACTCTGAATATCTTCCCCAATTATTAATATATAAATCACTTAGCCATAAAGCACCAACAGAAATTGCAATAGCTTGAAATTTATTTTTGAAATGTACTGCTGCAAATAAAATCATTGCAAACACAGGAACAAAATTTTCTGTGTGTGGAATTAAACGTGATCCTGCAATGAGTAAAACTACCACAGCTGAAAATAAAATTTGTAATTTATTGTTTGTCAATTTATTAATCCTTTCAATCTTGAAACAAAATTTAAACTTAAATGACAATCAAATGCAAAGATGAATATTTAATACTTTAAATTTTAGAGTGTGTCATATAAATTGTGACTGAATTTAATCAACAAAAATTAAGAAAAACTATGACATCAAATACCTTGCTAATCAAAAATGGACTACTTGTAAGTTCACAAAAAATAGAAAAAAAAGACATTTTAATTAAAAATGGACTAATTGAATTAATCAGTGAAAATATTAATATTGAATGTGATAAAATAATTGATGCAGAAGGTTTATACGTAATGCCTGGTGGTATTGATCCGCAGGTGCATTTTAGAGAACCTGGACTTACACATAAAGAAACAATTGAAACTGGTTCAAGAGCTGCAGTTGCAGGTGGAATTACTACTTTTTTTGAAATGCCAAATACAAAACCAGCTACAATTACAAAACAACTTTTAAATGAAAAATTTGAAATTGCTAGTAAAACTAGTGTAGCAAACTATAGTTTTTTCTTTGGAGCTACACCTGATAATTTTGAAGAAATTGAAGCTATGGAAGGTAATTGTGGATTAAAAATTTTCATGGGAAGTTCAACAGGAGATTTGTTAGTAGATAGTGATGAAGCATTAGACTCTATATTTAAAGTATGTAAAAAAATTATTGCAGTACATGCAGAAGATGAAGTGATTTTAAAACGTTCAGCAGAAATAGTTAAAGGTACAAAACCCACTGATCATCCCGATATGCGTCCAGTTGAGGCTGCTGTTACAGCCACGCAAAAAGCAATCAATTGTGCCTTAAAATACAATAAAAGATTACATGTACTACACTTAAGTACAGCTGAAGAGGTTGAAATTTTAAGAAGGTACAAACACACAGGTCTTATTACTGCTGAAACCACGCCTCAACATCTATTACTTCATGCACCTGATATATATGAAGAAATAGGAACCTTTGGACAAATGAATCCACCTATTAGAGAAAAATATCATAGTGAGGGTTTATGGGAAGGTCTGTTAGATGGAACAATTAATTGTATTGCAACAGATCATGCTCCACATACAATTGAAGAAAAAAACTTGCCTTTTGATCAAGCTCCTGCAGGAATGCCTGGTGTTGAAACATCATTGCCTTTAATGTTAAATCATAGCCAAACATCAGCTATTGATATCAAAGATATTGTCAAATGGATGTGTGAAAATCCTGCAACTCTTTATAAAATTAAAAATAAAGGCTTCTTAAAAGAAAATTTTGACGCAGATATTACTATTGTAGATATGAATAAAGAAAAAGTAGTTGATGGAAAAAACATGCAATCAAAATGTGGCTGGAGTGCGTTTGATGGTAAAACGCTTAAAGGCTGGCCTGTGACAACTATAGTCAATGGCAATGTGGTATTTGACAATGAACAAATTATTGATAAAATAAAAGGTAAAAAGGTTTTATTTGATGAATAAAAAAATCTCAAGAAAAAAGTTTATTAAAAATATATCCGTTTTTTCAATTGGAATGTTAGCGTTTTCTAATATGTTGTTTGCTGCAGAAAAAGGCCTTTCAAAAGTTTTAAATATTTTACCTATCCAAAATGATCCAAAAGGAATTCTCAATTTAATTAAAGGCTTCAATTATAAAATCATTTCTAAAAAAGGTCAAACAATGTCAGATGGACTTACTGTTCCAGATCACGCTGATGGTATGGCCTCTTTCAAGGGTGATGATGGTAAAATTATCTTGGTAAGAAATCATGAAATTGGACACTTTAAAACAATAGAAAAATTATTGGATAAAAATCCAATGCAAAAAAATAAAAAATTCATTAACAAATTTTCAAAATATATGTATGATAGTGGTAAAGATAATAGTCCATGTGGAGGTGGAACTACTACGCTAGTGTATAACCCTAAAACACAAAAAGTTGAAACTGAATATTTAAGTCTAGCTGGTACTTTGGTCAATTGTGGGGGTGGCATTACTCCTTGGGGGAGCTGGATATCCTGTGAAGAAACTGTTGCAACTAAAGATAAAAATTTAACTAAAAATCATGGCTATAATTTTGAAGTTGTGCCTACTGAAAAAATTAAATTAAATAAAGCTATACCATTAAAAGAGATGGGTAGATTTAGACATGAAGCAATTGCAATTGATCCCCGTACTAGTATTGCATATCAAACAGAAGATAGAGATGATGGGCTTATTTATAAATTTATTCCAAATGTCAAAACTAAGTATGCTAAGGGTGGAAAACTACAAGCGCTTATAATTAAAGGTGATATAAGCAATGATACTAGAAATTGGGAAAAAGTTAACTACAAAAAAAATATAAAATATAATATTGATTGGTTAGATCTTGATTCAATTGATAATCCAAAAGATGATATGAGATATAGAGCTGCAAAAAAAGGTGCGGCAATCTTTGCGCGACCTGAAGGCATGTGGTATGATAATGACTATATATATTTTACTTGTACCACAGGAGGAATAAAAAAGATTGGGCAAGTGTGGAAAATAAATTTAACTAATCAAACATTAGAAATGATGTTTGAATCATATAGTAGTGATGTAATGAAAAAATGTGATAATATGACAATTGCTCCTTGGGGTGACGTTATAATTTGTGAAGATGGAAAAGGTAAAGATAGGTTAATTGGCTTAAAGCAGGATGGATCAACATATATTATTGCTGAAAATTTCTTAAATAATGCTGAATTTGCCGGGGTGAATTTTGCACCTGATGGAAAAACACTATTTGTAAATATTTATAGTCCAACAATGACTATAGCAATCACAGGACCTTGGGAGGAGTTAGTGTAATGAAAAAATATTTTTTATATATTTTAATTTTAAGCTTATATGGTTGTGTATCTCTTGAAATTAACAAAACAATAGATACATCTTCATCAAAATCAACAAAAATTGATATATCTGATAAAGTTAAATTACCAAATGATATAAGGTGGGTAACAAATTCAAATGAGTATAAGATACTATGTGAGCAAACCTATAAAAATGCATGGAATAATATGTCTGAAGAGTTAAAAAAAGCATCAAGTCAATCTGCAATTATTATGGATTTAGATGAAACTGTATTGGATAATTCAGATTATCAAGTTGGGTTGACAGAAAAAAATGAATCATATAATCCTGAGAGCTGGTCCGTTTGGGTCAATCTTGAAGAAGCAAAATTAGTCCCTGGAGCTAAAGCATTTATTGATAGTGTAAGAACTACGAAAACTAAATTAATTTTTTTAAGCAATAGAATGGCAAAAAATGAATTACCTACAAAGAATAATATGATAAAATTAGGCATATATGAAGATGATGATATATTTTTACTTCGAATCGATAAGCCTGACAAAAAACATGTTAGAAGAGCAGAAGTATTAAATGGTACAGGTAGATTTGTTGATATTGGTGCTATGAAAGTATTAGGATATTTTGGTGATGCAAGACATGATTTCCCAGATCCTGATCAGTACTATAGATTTGGTCAAAACATGTATATGTTCCCAAATCCAATGTATGGAAAATGGTAATTATCGTTTGAATTTTTGAATTCTTTGTTTAGTTTTAATCTCAATTTTTGTTAGGAATTTGGTGAGAATCCAAAACTGTCGCGCAACTGTATTTCTAATTTTTTAGATAAGTCAGATACTAACTATATGGTATATTTCGCGGTTGAATATATTATATCATAATCGAACCGAAAAAAGGAAATAAATGAAAAAGTTATATCTATTGATTTTAGCATCTATGTTTTTATATACTTGCGAAAATCCAACAAGTTCTGAATCAAGCGAAAACACATCCTGGGTGTTTGTTGCAAATGAAGGTAACTATGGTGCATCTAATGGTACTGTATCTATGATTGATGACCAAGGTAATTTGTATGAAACAGAATCACTTGGTGATGTTGTCCAAGCTGTAGAAGTCTACGAAGATAAATTAATTGTACTTGTCAATAATAGTCATATGATGAAAATTTTTGATATAACTGATGAAGGTTTGAGCATGCCAGGTATAGAAGTATCAACTGAAAATTCTAGCCCAAGAGAAATGGTGATTGTTAATGATAAAGTATATTTTACAAACTGGAATTCACAGGATGTTAAGATTTTTAATTTATTCAATTATACATTTGAAACATCAATTTCGATAAATGGTCTACCTGAAGATATTGAATATGATGGTGAATATTTATGGGTTACAGTTCCACACAGTGATTTTTACTTTAGTACAGGAAATATGGTTCACAAAATTGATATAGCTACAAATGCTATTGTAGAAAGTATCGAAGTTGGGTCTGGACCACAGCAAATTGCATTTGACAATGGCGAAGTATTTATTTCACGTACTTTTTATGATGAGAGCTTTAATACATTTCATGGAGCAACAAAAATAGGTGCTGAAACTACTATTTTAAATTATGGAGCAGGAACTGCATGTGGGGGCTCTATCTTAAAACATCAGAATTCAGTTTTTAGATCATTTGAAGGAGGAATATCTCCAATGAATGAAGATTTAACTCTAGATTCTGATAATAAAATTGGAGACTATGAACAAAGTTTAGTATACCATGTTGAAGAAATAAACGGTAACATATGGTTTGGCTTAACTAACTATTCTGATTACAACCAAATTAAAGTAATTGATTCTAATGGTGAAGAAATTGCATCTTATGATGCTGGCTTATTACCAGGTGATTTTACATTTTGGCAAAAATAATTTAAAGTATTTTATATTCAATTTTTAAAAGCCCCGATCAGTTTATGATTGGGGTTTTTTTATTTTTGATATAAATTATAATATGATTTATAGTTTTTTAAATGAAATAATAAATTTATTTGTTGAAATATCACCTTATCTAGTACTGGGATTTTTAGTTTCTGGGTTTCTATATATTTTTACATCAAAGGAAATGGTAGCAAACAATTTAGGAAAACCAGGCTTTTCCTCTGTTTCAAAAGCATCACTTTTTGGGGTGCCAATGCCCTTATGTTCATGTGGAGTCATTCCTGTAGCTACGTCCATGCATAAACGAGGTGCATCAAAAGGTGCGACGTTATCATTTTTAATTTCAACTCCACAAACAGGAATAGATAGTATCTTGCTAACATTAAACCAAATGGGACTTCAGTTTGCTATTATTAGGCCTATTGTAGCACTTATAACAGGAGTTATAGGAGGCTTAATTGGAGAACAGCTGACTCAAAATGAAAAAAAAGAAGTTGTAAAACAAAATCAAACTGATACAAAAAAAACTTATGTTGATGGAATCAAATATGCTTTTATAACCTTACCTGCTGACATTATTAAACCTCTTATGAAAGGAATTATAATATCGGGTTTAATTGCAATATTGATTCCAAATGATTTTTTTGCTAGTTATAATTTTACAGGATTATCAGCAATGCTTATTATTGCGATTGCCTCAGTTCCTATTTATGTGTGCGCAACAGCATCTGTTCCAGTTGCGATGTCTTTAATGGCAAAAGGGCTTGAACCTGGTGCAGCGTTTGTTTTTTTAATGGCTGGTCCTGCAACTAATGCTGCAACCATCTCTGTCATATTAAACTCCTTGGGCAAAAAAATAGTTATTAGTTATGTAAGTGTAATTTTTATTAGTAGCATTTTATTTGGTTCGCTTATCAATCTATTTTTAGATACTAATACTATTCCAATGAATATGGGTCATCATCATCATCATAATTCATTATGGAATATATTCTCAGATTTATCTGTTTCTGCAATGTTGATAATAATCTTTTATTATTTATTTAGTAAAATAAAGAGGAAATCTAATACTATGGATAATTTAAGTAGTGATAACTCATATTTAATTCAGGGCATGACCTGCAACCACTGCAAACAAACCGCAACAGAAGCTATAGAAAGTTGTAATGGAGTTGAAAAAGTTAATATTGATTTAGATTCAGGAACAGCTAATGTTCATGGCAATGATATAAGTGATGATGAAATAATTGCTGCAATCAAAAGTGTTGGCTTTTCTATTAAAAAACACTCATAAAATTCTTTTCTATATCCTAAAAATTTCATATTTTCAGTCGATACCTAAATGTCGTATTAATTAATTTGCTCGTGAATCCCTTACACATCTATGCAAATTAATGAGAAATTGATTTTTAATAACAGGAGGAAACATGTTAAATCGTATACTTTTAGTATTCTTATTCAGCTTTGGTATATCTTCAGCTTTATTTATATCTGAAGTTGCAGAGGGATCTAGTAATAACAAATATATAGAAATTTATAACTCAAGTGATCAAGCTGTTAGCTTAAATGATGTATCTTTATCAAGCTGTTCAAATGGTTGTGATGTGGAAGGTGAGTGGGACTACCCTAACAATGTAACATTTGAAGGTGCTTCTATTGCTGCTGGTGATGTTTATGTTGTATGTCATGGTTCAGCTGACGCTATTATTCAAGCTGAATGTGATCAAACATTTACTTATCTAAGCAATGGTGATGATGTTTTTGCATTAACATATTTAGATGGAGTAATCATTGATATGGTTGGTGATGTAGGTGATGATCCAGGTGATGGCTGGGAAGTGTGCGGTGTTGCAGATGCAACCAAAGAT